>Ga0208029_1000034_pt1 | contig 123722 bp, 96 predicted proteins | sample MalvireepMed_s12_FD_184242 | JGI IMG/M metagenome (GOLD analysis project Ga0208029, IMG submission 184242) | Marine viral communities from the Global Malaspina Expedition - Malaspina viral metaG DeepMed_s12 (SPAdes) (version 2) | ecosystem: Environmental > Aquatic > Marine > Oceanic | place... | reverse complement strand
ATAACACCAAAAGAAGGCATACTGAAATAGGAAAAGTACCACCTGATCAAATTTATAATACAAAAAGAATAGCATCATAAATAATTAGATATATATTTAAACTGTCTTACAGATGGGGAGTAGTGTATTACGTATAATTTTACGTACTAAGACGTATTCGTTTACGTCTGCGACCTAAAATTATACGTTGCCATACGTAAAAACATGAGTAAACAATCTCGGGGTAAGTCCTTTTGTAAACTCAGGATAGGTTTTGGAGCATTCAAATCTCGATTATTGAGTAAAACATTTCTTATTATAAGTTAATGTACCTATACAAGAAGAAAAATATCTATAATTTTAAACTTCAGTAAAAAACTTTTTTTACTACTGACATAAGGCTGTCATCCCCCTCCTCTAATTTTGTTATCAGATAAAAAACAAAATCTTTTATTATGGAAAATTCAAACAATCAAACCAAGGAAAATGTAACTACAATACTAACTCCAGATGAGTTATTAAAACATTGGCAAGGGCATAGAACTCTTACCCGCCGTGTTATTGAACTATTTCCTGAAAAAGAATTCTTTACCTATAAAATTGGGGGAATGAGAACTTTTGCAGAAATGACTATGGAGCTTATTGGAATAGCTGCTCCAGGTATGAAAGAAATTGTAATTGGTAACACCGAAAAGCTAAGAGAAGATTTTGACCATGGAGGGAAAAAGTCGGCTATTTTAGAATTATGGGATAAATCTACCGAAGAAATTAATAGCTACTGGGAACAACTTGAAACAAAAGATTTTTCAAGAGAAATGAAGCTTTTTGGAGAATATGATGGCACCGTAATGTCTTTTATCTTGTATTTTATAGATAATGAAGTGCATCACCGTGGACAAGGCTATGTTTACTTAAGAAGCTTAAATATTGAACCTCCATTTTTTTGGGAGCGTTAAGCATTAATTTATTATGAAAGCCTATAATGGTGATTTAATAGGTAATGATTAACACCATCCAAAATAATTAAGTTACTAGATAACAATTAATTGCGGAATTTTAAATCAATGAAATCAGTATTAGTATTTAAAACTTCTGTAGGGAAAGAAAAAGAAGTACAACAAATACGTCCTTCTTTAAATAAACTAATGCAAAAAAACGAACAGTGGAATTTTGACCTTGAGGATTGTGATAAAATCCTCAGGGTCGAAACTGTACATCTAACCGCTAAAACCATAAAGAATACTTTACATACTTTTGGTTATCAATGCGAAGAATTATAAGGTTTATGAGGCTTTAAACAGCGCTTTAAATGTTGTTGCCTCATTTACCTCTTTGCTATCTTCGGCATAAAACATATCTAAGAAATTGCCAGCACTTGTCCATACCGTATGCAACATTCCTCTATAACGGTTTTTCATTTCGTCGGTGGCATTTGCTTTAAGGTCTTTAAGCATTTGTTGTTGCTTGAGGGCTACTTCTGGTTTTCTCCAAGAGCAGGTAGCCACATCAAAACCGTTCATTGCAAAATACACTGCCGTTGGATCGGCACGCTCATAATGCCAATCGCAAATCATAACATCCTTAGGAATTAAATTAATGGCTCGGTACGTATTATTCATACTTGCTTCCCACATTCCCATTCCAGTGGTTTTACCATCTATTAATCGGTCTCCCCAAATCCAAAGTCGCTTTCCATTACTTGCCAAATGGTTTCTAATTTTGGTAACTTCTCCAGCGTATAATTCGGCTTTATCCCTTCCGCCACATCGAGGGCATTTAGTATCTCCAATATAAAATACTTCGTCCATTCCTGCATGAAAAGCATTGGCTTGAAAAACTTCTACAATTTCATCAACTAAATCAAAAACTACTTTATGTACTTCTGGATGAAGCGGACAATAACTCTTGCAATACAACCCATCTTCATTAGGCCATTCGTATTCCTCTGGAATTTCAACATGTGGAGTTTCATCAAATTCGGGATATACCTCTAATAGTTTTTCTATAGAATCTGCCCACGACTGGTGCCCTAATAAATTTATCTGCGGAATAATATCTATTTGATGATTTTTACAAGCCTCCACTATTTTATTAATTTCTTCTGAAGAAAGGGCACTTTTATTTACCAGTTCAGGATGCGATTTATACTCATAATTATAATCCACTCTCAATACCATGGTATTAATATTTCGAGGTGCAAGCTCTTCATTTATAAATTTAACAAACCGATTAACATCTTGTTTTGCGGGCGCTGCAATAGCAATTCCTTTTAGAGGGAGCTCATTTTGAGCCTGTAATAAACAGCAGCTAATCAAAAATGTAAGTACTAAATAAATCTGTTTCATTTTTTTAAAGTTTTAATCTGATATAAATTTTTGAAAGTAAGGCAGCAAAACCAATCATAGCAATTGCCCAGAGAATAGACCCTCCTACAGCGATTAATACAGATTCTTCTTGCTTGTATATAAGAATATTCCAACCTAGTCCCCAAATAGTATAATAAATAATATCTGGAGCTAAATAGGTTGTTAATGAATTTTGACCAGCAGGTTTAAAGAGGGCAGTCCATCTAGACAATTTTAAATAATCTATTACATAAAATAAAAAACAAAATACTAGAATGCTTATTCCGTTACAAATCATGGCCCAAGAGGGAGTTCCTTGGATTTTAGAAATAATAAACCAATTTCTAAATGCAAAACCAATAAGAAGCACTATTATTCCTAATGGTAAAAGAATCCTAATGAGTCTTTTAAAATTAGATTTGTTTTCTTTTAAAAGTATTCCAACTCCCAAACCACAGAGCACAATGGAAGGCGTATTACCACTTATTAAAACTCCAAAATAAGGTTTTATAGGATTTAAAAAACCTAATAATTCTAATTGAGATAGTACATTTAGTAAAACAAAGCATCCCCATAACAGCACTACTCCAACTAACTTTCCTTTTGTAAATAAATAAGTTAACGCCCCAGCAAAATACCCCCATCCTATGAGTCCTAAAATACCCCACCATCCAGTAGTTAACCAAGTTGGATGGGCTTCGGTTCCTCCTTTAAAAATATAGGCTAATACTACTAAACCTACTATCCCTAGTCCTTTTAATACTTTGAAAAGCATATTATATTTGGAGTTTTCTGGATATTTATTCCAAATTAAAAAAATAGATATATACACTAAAATTGCCCATAAATACTTATTAATTCCTGAAAGCTCAGCATTAATCTCATGGATATTAATCATAAAAACACCTATTAATAAAAGGCTCAAAGTTCTTACTAAAATATGTTTGAGAATTTCAAGGTCTCCTTCTCCCTTTTTTCTTCTAGATAGGAATGCAAAAGGAATAGAAAGTCCCACCATGAATAAGAACCCTGGGAACACCCAATCTGCGAGTCCCATAGCATCTTCGGTAGCTTTGCTATGTACTAGCCATTTTGGAACTCCAGGCTCAAATAAATCATTAACAAAAAGCATGAGAAAGAGGGTTAAGCCCCTCATAATGTCGATAGAAAGTATTCTAGTAGGTGTTTTCAATCTAAAAAATATAAGCGCTAAATGAAGTTAAAAAAGCATAGTACTTCCTTAATAATTTGGAATCCAAACAGATTTCATTTAGTAGGTTGGTTAAAATTTAATTATAAAATAACCTTCTAAAATTAGAAATTTATTATGCTAATTCCTTTGATTAAAGCGCTTATTTTTAAAAATATATTTCTGTATGTTGTTCAGCTACAGCTTACTGTTGTTGGTCTAAAAAAATGTTGTTACTTCTTAATTATGTTGGATATTGATGTCTTTTTTTAACTGAAATTAGTCGGAAGACAAGAGACAAGAGACAAGACTGAAGACTGACAAAATCATATAGACTTTGTGTTCGTATTCTTTTGAAAGTTCTTAGTTTACCATAAACCTACTACTTATTGAAAAATTGAAAGATTGAAAGATTGAAAGATTGAAGAAATCGGGAGTCGGTAGTCGGAAGTTAGATTTTAGTTTACCAGAAACCTACTGCAATCTGCCTACTGAGCACTGCCTACTATTATAGAAGAAGTCGGAAGTCAGATTTTAGTTTTCCAAAACCATAAACTAAAAACCAAAAACCTACTGCAATCTGCCAACTGAACACTGCCTACTATTATAGAAGGAGTCGGAAGTCAGATTTTAGTTCACCAGAAACCATAAACTACAAACCAAAAACTTACTGCAATCTGCCTACTGAGCACTGCCTACTATTATAGAAGGAGTCGGAAGTCAGATTTTAGTTTACCATAAACCATAAACTAAAAACCAGAAACCTACTGCAATCTGCCTACTGAGCATTGCCAACTGAATACTGCCAACTGAGCACAGAACACTGAACAACAGCATAAAGCCTATATTCTAGCTTACTTTTTCTATTAATTCTTCTGTAGTTACTTCAAATTGTTCTCCGGTCTTCATGTTTTTTAATGTAAACTTTTCTTCTTGGATTTCTTTTGAACCTGCTAATACTACAAAAGGAATATTTCTTTTGTTAGCAAAATTCATTTGTTTTTTCATCTTAGCATCATCAGGATACATTTCCGATTTTACGTCTACTTCACGCAGTTTTTTAAGTGCTTTTAAACAATATAAAGCTTCTGTTTCTCCAAAGTTTAAGAATAATACTTTTGTACTTTCTAACACCTCTTCAGGAAAAAGATTTAATTCTTCTAAAACCAAATAAATTCTATCCAATCCAAAAGAAATTCCAACGCCACTCACGTCTTTTAAGCCAAAAATACCCGTTAGATCGTCATAACGACCACCGCCACCTATAGAGCCCATTTTAACTTCGGAAGGAGCACTTACTTCAAAAATAGCACCTGTATAATAATTTAAACCACGCGCTAGCGTAACATCCAAATCTAAGGTAGCAGTTTTAAGTCCCAAAGTAGCAATTGCTTCCATTATAAAACTTAATTCTTCTACTCCTTTCATCCCTTCTTCCGATGTTTCCAGTAGAGAACGAAGGCTGTTTAATTTATCTGTATTACTCCCTGTAAAAGAAAATAAAGGTTGAACTTTAGTAAGTGCTTCCTCGCTAATTCCTTTTTCCAACATCTCCCTTTTCACACCATCTTCGCCAATTTTATCTAGCTTATCTAATGCTACTGTAAAATCTATGAGTTTATCTTTAGCACCAATAACTTCTGCTATTCCAGAAAGTATTTTTCTATTATTCATTTTAATAGTTATCCCCTCTAGCTTCAAACTATTAAAAACAGCGTCATACAACTGTACAAATTCCACCTCTTGCCAAAGCGATTTAGAACCTACCACATCGGCATCACACTGATAAAACTCTCTAAAACGTCCCTTTTGAGGTCTGTCGGCACGCCAAACAGGTTGCACTTGATACCGCTTAAAAGGCAAGTCAATTTCGTTTTGGTGCATTACTACATAACGAGCAAAGGGAACAGTTAAATCGTAACGCAATGCTTTTTCCGAAATTTTTGAAGTTAAAACATTTGCATCTTTCTTTTCGTACAAAGCATTGTCTACCTTAGAAAGAAAGTCGCCAGAATTCAGAATTTTAAATATCAATCGGTCACCTTCATCCCCGTATTTCCCCATTAAAGTGTCTGAGTTTTCAAAACTAGGCGTTTCAATTGGAAGGAATCCAAAAGTTTCAAAATGCCTTTTAATGGTACTAATTATATAATTACGTTTTGAAACTTCCTCAGGAGTAAAATCTCTAGTTCCTTTTGCTATACTGGGTTTTTGTGCCATTGTATCTATTGCTCGTTGTTGCTTTATTACTAGTAATTAAAATCAAGTTATAAGTTAATGATATAAGTATAACCCTCTGTTTTTTAACTTTTTAACTTTCTACTTTTTAACTTTCTACTTTTTCACCTCAATTAGGTAAAATCTCATCAAAATAGGTAAATAATTCTCCTTTGGTAATTACTGCACCTTTTTCAATAAGCTCAAACTTATCTTTATTTCTATCTTCGGTATATGCTTTTGCGGCTACCATCATTTCAACAGCATCCGTTAAAAAGTTGTTTTTAAACCAAGTAAAACCTTCTTTAGTAGTTAGGTTTACCCCTGGTTGATGTACACGTACTGCAATTAATCTCATTTCCTTTTCGCCTAAATGAAATAAATGCATTTCGGTAGCTGAAATATTTTCTAAGTAGGTTACTTTACTTAAAACACCTTCCCAAACCAAATCGCTAAAAACATCTATTTCGTCTTCAGCCACTTGCGGTTTATTCTTTTTAATATCGTTCCATTCATCAACAGTTATAGTTTGTGCTGCCAAGAAGTTTATAAATTCTTGATGCATTTCTTCTAACTGCTCCTTTGTAAGTCTTCTATACTTCACTAAAAAAATATTATGAGTTTGTAAAAATAAGAAAGAGGCTGATTAAAAACTAAATTTTAATACAGCCTCAAGCTATTTCTTATAAAGAATGATGTTTATTATTTTCCTTCTACAACTACTTCGAAAGGGAAATTAACAACTACTTCTCTGTGTAATCTTATAGTAGCCTCATAAGGACCAGCAACTTTTACGTTACCTCCTAAGATGCTGATATATTTCTTTTCTACTGCTAAATTAGCTTCTTTTTGAATTGCTTCAGAAAGATCTGCATTTCCAATAGATCCGAATAATTTATTTCCTGCTCCAGCTTTTGCTGTAATTTTTATAGTAAGATCTTTAAGTTGATCTGCAACTTTTTGAGCATCAGCAATTACTTTCTTTTCTTTAAAAGCTCTTTGCTTTAAGTTTTCAGCCAATACTTTTTTTGCAGAACTGGTAGCCAAAATTGCTTGACCTTGTGGGATTAGAAAGTTACGTCCGTAACCATTCTTTACAGTCACCACATCGTCTTTAAAACCTAAATTCTCTACGTCTTTCTTTAATATTAATTCCATGGTTACCTTCTTTTATTTTAATAAATCTGCTACGTATGGCATTAAAGCTATGTGACGACATCTTTTGATTGCTACAGACACTTTTCTTTGATACTTTAATGATGTTCCGGTTAACCTTCTTGGTAAAATTTTACCTTGTTCATTAACCAATTTTAATAAAAAGTCTGGATCTTTATAATCGATATACTTGATACCTGACTTTTTGAAACGACAATATTTCTTTGTCTTATTGGTTTCTATATTAAGTGGAGTTAGATATCTAATCTCTCCGTCTTTTTTTCCTTTTGCTTGTTGCTCTATAGATGACATAATTACTAAGCTTTTTGTTTAAGTTTTGTTCTTCTTTTTTCTGCCCAAGCGATAGCGTGTTTGTCTAACTTAACAGTTAAATAACGCATTACACGCTCGTCGCGTCTAAATTCTAATTCAAAAGGCTCAATTGCTTCTCCAGCAACTTGAAATTCAAAAAGGTGGTAGAATCCACTTTTTTTGTTCTGGATAGGGTACGCTAATTTTTTTAGCCCCCAATCTTCTTTAGATACAAACTCTGCCCCTTTAGAGGTTAAGAAATCTTCAAACTTCTTAACTGTTTCCTTTATCTGAGTCTCAGATAAAACGGGATTAAGAATGAAAACAGTTTCGTAATGATTCATAACTTATATTATTATTAATTTTTAAGGGTGCAAAAGTACAATTAATTATTTTAATAAAAAAACCTCTCTTGGTTATTTCGATAAAAGAAGGATGATTTTCCCCTCTAAGCCACAAAAATAAGGTATTTGACAACATTTTCTTTGTTTTACCTCTAATTTTTCACTAAAATTGTACTATATATTATCCAACCATATACCTAGTTTGTAAAAATGAAGATGAATTGTATTATTGTTGATGACTCTAGTATCCAACGTATGTCGGTTGCTAGGTTAATAAAAAACCACCCGATGCTAAACTTAGTAGCGGAATACAGTAATGCTATTGAAGCCAGAAATGGACTTAAAAAACAAACAATAGATCTCATTTTCTTAGATATTGAGATGCCAGTAGTAAATGGTTTTGATTTATTAGAGGCTTTAAATGAGCCTCCCCAAGTAATTTTAATTACTGGTAGCGCACAATATGCCTTAAAAGCTTTTGATTACGATGTTACCGATTACCTCCACAAACCAATTACACAAGAACGCTTCGAAGCATCTGTTAAAAGAGCGCAGGAAAACTTCAAATTAAAAGTAGCTTCCAAAGAAGACGACGATCATATCTTTGTGAAAAGTAATTTAAAGAAAAGAAAAGTTTTTTTAAATGAAATAAACTGGGTAGAAGCCTTAGGAGATTATATTAAACTTGTAACCGACGATGCTAACATCGTTATTCTTTCTACAATGAAGTCTTTTGAAAAAGAACTCCCACAGGAACGTTTCTTAAGAATTCACAAATCTTACATTGTGAATTTAGACAAAGTAGAAAAGTTTAATAGTAAAAATGTGGAAGTAAATGGAACACAAATTCCTTTAAGCAGAAACAAAAAGCAAGAACTTTCTGAAGCACTTAGTAGTCAGCAGCCTTAATAAGCGTCTACATTATAAATTATTCTTACACTTCTGTAAGCAGCAATTGCATTAAAAGTTTTATCAATTTTCCTCAACGCATCTTTAGTTTGTTTTGTAGATTGATTTTGAGGCATCTTAATAACAATATTTTTTAAATATTCATTTCTAATACGAGAAACTGGCGGAAACTCTGGACCTAAAATTTCAGTCTTCGTATAACTATCAAAAACAGTATGCAGGGCTTTAGCATACCAACTACTAGCTTCGTTTACCTTATTATAGTCTTTATTTTTAAAAACAATTTTTATAATTCTTGTAAAAGGCGGATATTTAAATTGTCGTCTTTCATTAACTTGATCCGTAAATAATTCTTCATACCTATTCAATGAAGCTTGCTGTAAAACTTGATGAAAGGGATTGTAAGTTTGAATAATAACTTTTCCTCTTTTCTTGGTTCGTCCTGCCCTTCCAGAAACTTGTTGTATCAACTGAAAACTTCTTTCATGAGCTCTAAAATCGGGGAAATTCAATAAATTATCGGCATTCATTACTCCTACTAAACTAACATTCCGAAAATCTAGTCCTTTAGTAAGCATTTGTGTTCCTACCAAAATATCTATTTCTTGCTGCTCAAAAGCAGTAATTATTTTTTCATAACCATATTTTCCTCGGGTAGTATCGGAATCCATTCTCCCAATTTTTAACTTCGGAAATATTTCTTTTAGTTCTGCCTCAATCTGTTCTGTACCAAAACCTTTGGTATCTAACTCACTACTCCAACAAGCTCCACATGCAAGTTGCTTAGCCATAGCATACCCACAATAATGACAGCGTAACTGATTTTTATATTGATGGTACGTTAAACTTACATCACAATTAGGGCATTGTGGCGAGTGCCCGCAAGTATTACATTCTAAAATAGGTGCATAACCTCTTCTATTTTGAAAAAGGATAATCTGCTCTCCTTCTTCTATAGCTTCTTGCATAGCCTCGATTAACCGATCTGAAAAATGACCCGTCATTCGTTTTTTTCGATGCTTTTCTTTAATATCTGTAAGTTCAATATCTGGCATCAATACATTTCCGTAACGCCTATTTATTTCTACTAACTTATACTTCCCAATTTTGGTATTGTAAAAACTTTCTATACTTGGCGTAGCTGTTCCAAGTAAGGTTTTAGCTTTATGTAAACTTGCCAAAACAATAGCAGTATCTCGTGCATGATAACGTGGCGCTGGATCAAATTGCTTAAAAGAAACCTCATGCTCTTCATCCACAATAACCAATCCTAAATTGGAAAACGGTAATAAAACTGCAGAACGTGCTCCAATTACAATCTGCGCCTTGGAAACCGATTTCAATATATTATTCCACACTTCCACCCGCTCATTAACCGAATATTTAGAATGGTACACACTCACCTTCTCTCCAAAATAATCCTGCAAGCGCTTTATAAGCTGCGTTGTAAGTGCTATTTCTGGCAATAAATACAACACCTGCTTTCCTTCATTTATTACTTTCTCTATCAATTTGACGTACACTTCTGTTTTTCCAGAAGAAGTAACACCATGCAACAAAACAACCTCATCGGTTTTAAAATGAGTATTGATTTCGGTTAATGCAGATGCTTGGTATTCATTTAAATCTTTCAAGCTAGAAACTTTATCCCCTTCATATTGAATCCGATCTTGCTGAAGGTGATATTCTTCTAAAATACTTTTCTCAATCAATGTTTTTACCACTGCGGAAGATGCACCACTTTTTCCCTCTAAATCCTTTACTTTAATAGGCTTATTTGTAGTAGCTTCCATAGAAAAAAGGGTCATTATCACCTCTCGCTGCTTATGAGCTCTATTTGATAAAGAGGCTAATAATTCGCTTAACTTTTCATCAGAAGTATACGCATTCCCCAATTTTATATAGCGCACTAATTTTGGCTTGTATTGCTCGTAAACTTCTTCTTTTAGATGAATTACATTTTTTTCTAGAAGTCTTTTGAGTACAGGAAGAATATTCTTCCGATCAATAATACTACTTACCTCCTGCACTTTTAGCATTGATTGATGCTGAAGCGCCTCATAAACCAACCATTCATCATCAGCCAAACTATTTTCTTCGCCTACATTAAAACTTTCATTTTTAAGAATTAGCGTTTCACTTTCTAGCAAAAAAGCAGAAGGAACTGCAGCTTTAAAAACCTCTCCTAACGAACACATATAATAGGATGCTATCCACTCCCACTCCTTCAATTGCTTTTCAGAAATTATAGGTGCTTCATCTAAAATCTGATCTATTTCTTTCGGAACATAGGTCTCTGGAAGCGTTTGATGCACTCTATACACTAACGCTGTATAGATTTTGGTTTTACCAAAAGGAACCGCTACCCGCATTCCCGTTTTTAAAAAAGAAGCTTCCTTTTCTGAAACAACATAAGTAAATGTTTTTTCTAACGGAATCGGTAAAACTACATCTATAAAGTGCATTCTTTGAATACTGGGTTTTAAGTGTTGGATTTTTTTGGACTCTAAATAGACTCTATTTATGCCATTTTCTCCAGAATGGATTCTAAACAAAAATAAGAAAAGAGAATAAGAATATATATTTTCTTAGTTCTCTTTTCTTTATTAGTATTATTTTTTTGAGACGTATTTCTTCTCTAATTACGCCTTATAGCAACTTAGTTAACCCTGTGCCATGTTTGTGTTCTAAATAAAAATGCAATATATCCTCTTACATTTAAGATATTGGCATCGTCCTCATCAACCCATATTTTACATTTATACTCCTTCCCTTTTTCAGGATCTAGTATGGTTCCACCAGCATATTCGTCGTCATCTTTTTCAAGGTTTTCTATAATTACCATTCCTAAAACTGGAGCATCTTTTTTGGCTCCATCGCATTTATCACAAACAGCATCTTGACGGTCTTTATTGAGCAGCTCAACCACCTTCCCGAATACTTTTCCATCTTTTTCATAAATTTCCACGATGGATTTTTCTTTTCCGCTTTCATCATCAATAGTTTTCCATTTTCCAAAAACACTTTGGGAAAAAGCAGTAAATCCGCATAAAACAACAAATGTTGCAAACAAAAATAATTTCTTACTCGTCATAATTATAAATTTAAAAGTTACGTTTTAGGCTTCTCAAAGAAGCATTTAACTCAAATCCTAAAAGCAAAATATTCGAATTAATCCAAATATATAGCATTAAAATAAGTAACGCTCCGATGGAACCATAAATTTCATTGTATTGAGAAAAATTCTCTATATAAATACCAAACAGATACGTAGTTACAATTATCAATATTGTTGTTAATAATGCACCAGGCGAGAAAAACTTTGTTTGTCTACCTTCTGTCGTTCCAAAATAATATAAGATTGCAGTGGTTAAAAACGAGATAATCACAAAGAACAAAAATCTTCCTATTCGTGCCCCAATAACATCTCCTCTTGCAACATCCATACCATTTGTTTTGGACGCCAACTCACTTAAATACTGAACAATATAGATTTCATAAAAAATAAATCCTATTACACTAGCCAAAAATAAAAAGGCCATTAACAAAGCTACCCCAACAGCTACAAAATACTGCTTAATAATATTTCTAGTAATAACAACATGGTAAGAAGTCTCAAAGCCTCCAAAAATGGCATTGATACCGTTTGCCATTAAAAAAATAGACAAAAAGAATACCGATGAAAGTAATCCGCCACGTTGTTTACTAACAATATCTTCTATAATAGAATCGAAAAAATTTGCGGTTTGCGGTGGCAATAGGCTTTCTATAAAATGAATAAAGTCTTGTTGGAAACCCTCTATTGGAACATACGGAATTAAGTTTAGAATAAATAGAAGAAAAGGAAAAAGAGCCATAAAAAAACTAAAAGAAATAGCACTTGCTCTGTATGTTAAAGCCCCTTTTACTATTCCTACAAAATACATTTCGGTTAAATCATAAACCGATAGCCCTTCAAAACCAGGCAATTTTATATTTTTTAATAGTTTTACGAAGTAATTTACTACAGGTATTTTAGCTAATTTCTCCTCTATTTCTACTGACATATTATACCGCTTTTAAACTCAAATCCATATTATAAATGGAATGTGTTAGCGCACCAGAAGATATATAATCTACCCCACATTCGGCATACAAACGCAAGGTTTTTTCATTAATTCCACCCGAAGATTCTGTGAGACATTCATTGCCTATTAATTTCACGGCTTTTCGCGTCTCTTCATAATTAAAATTATCTAAAAGAATTCTATACACTCCTCCAGCTTTTAAAATAACCTCCACTTCTTGAAGATCTCTAGCCTCTACAATTATTTTTAAATCTCTTTTAGTTTCTTTTAGGTATTTTTTTGTTTTCTCTATAGCCTGAGAAATTCCACCAGCAAAATCAATATGATTATCTTTCAACATAATCATATCATACAAAGCAAACCTATGATTCTCTCCGCCTCCAATTTTTACCGCCCATTTTTCAATAGCACGAATTCCAGGAGTTGTTTTTCGAGTATCAAGAATTTTTGTTCCTGTTCCTTCCAACAATTTTACATAGCGCTGTGTTTTAGTAGCAATAGCACTCATACGCTGCATAGCATTGAGCACCAAACGCTCTGCTTTTAAAATTGACTGAGAACTCCCTTCTACATAAAATACAATATCTCCTTCTTTTACTGTAGCCCCATCGTTTATTAGCGTTTCTATTTCCAGAGAAGCATCTACATAATTAAAGACTCGTTTAGCAAATTCCACGCCCGCAATAATACCTTTATCTTTAACTAAAAGTTTTGCTTTTCCTTTTGCCTCAGATGGAATACAAGCTAACGAACTATGATCGCCATCTCCTACATCTTCTCGTATGGCGTTTGTTATTATAAGCTCGAGTTCCTCTTGAAATTGTTTTTCAGAAATCATTCCCTAATGTTTTGCGCTAATTTATTAAAAACCTTTTTAGCTAGTAGCCTGAACCGACTTATTTTATGTAATTCTATTGCAAACTCCGAATATTTTATAAGATTTCATAATTTTGCATCATGAATATCAAATTAATTGCTGTAGGCAAAACCGACGGAAAGGAGCTTAATTCGCTTATCGACCAATACGTTAAACGTTTAGGTTTTTATGTAAATTTTGACTTTGAAATTATTCCAGATATTAAAAATGTAAAAAACCTTTCCGAAGCTCAGCAAAAGGAAAAAGAAGGGGAATTAATTTTAAAAAAGCTTAATCCTACAGATATTTTAATTCTATTAGATGAGAATGGAAAAACATTTTCTTCGGAAGTTTTTGCAAATTACCTACAGAAACACATGAATAGCGGAGTTAAGCAACTCGTTTTTGTAATTGGTGGTCCGTACGGATTTTCGGATACTATCTATAAAAAGTCTCAAGGGAAAATCTCACTTTCTAAAATGACATTCTCACACCAAATGATTCGTTTATTTTTTGTTGAACAACTGTATAGAGGATTTACAATTTTAAGAAATGAACCGTATCACCACAGGTAAAAAAATTGGTTTTAATATTAATCTACTAAAAGGCTTCTCCAATTCTAAAATAAATTCCCCAATCGTCTTTTCCTACAGCAGCATCAAGTCCGATATTAAATTTTGCTTTTTTAAACGCTTGATACCTATAACCAACCCCTGCTCCAGGATACATTTTCCAGTTATTATCTTCCACATCCGACCCATATAAAGTTGCCATACCTGCAAACCCAACAAGCCCCATTTTTCCTCCAAAATTATATCGATATTCTCCCTGAATAGCCATTATTCCATCGCCACGAAATTCCCCTTGAGAATACCCTCTAATATCTTTATTACCAATAGTTACTTGCTGTTCAAAAGCAATATCTCCTAACCCTACCTTAGCAGAAGCTCGTGCAGCAATAATATCTTTTCCATTCTTCATTGGGATATACTTATTATACTCCATCAATATTTTATTAGCTTCCATATCATTGCCAAACCACTCTGGGTAAGAAATCCAGCGAAGCTGCGCTTTATGTCCGTTCATTGGATAGTAAATAGCGTCTCTGGTATCATACAATAAATTCATTTCAATAGCATTAGTAGTTACCGCTGTTGAAGGATTTCCATTATCATAATTGGTATCATAATCTGCATACGTATAAGTAAGACCTCCATATAAACTCTCAACAATTCTTCGTTGGGCTCCTACACTTAAAACAGTAGTGTTAGTGGCATATTCATAAAATCCTGGCACTTCAGTATCATCATCATAAAATTGTGAAATATGGTCTCCTTTTACAGCAAAAAATTTGGCTCTCCATTTATTTTCAGCAAAGAAAAACCTATTAAAAAAAGCAACAAAGTAAGAACCATTAGTAGTATAAACTGCCGAAACACCTGACATAGATTTTGGAGAAATATCATCATTCTGATCCAATTTATACATCATCATTGGAATAACTCCAAACATAAACTCTAAATTTCTATTATAACTAAGAAATGGCATCACGGTAAAATCAACGCGTTTTTCTGGCTTTACCTCTTCCGAGCTTGTAGAATCTACTACTTGAATTTGTGAAAAACCAAACTGACTTAACAAGAAAAAAGAAACTATTAATGTATACTTTTGCATATATTCTTTTTGATTTATTTGTAAGTAATAGTTAAAATCCAATAATTTTACTCTAAATATACAATCAAAAAACAACATAAAGTAATTTAATTCTTATAAAGTCCTCCTAGATGAAACTAGTTTTTGCCACTCATAACTTAAACAAATTAAAGGAAGTAAAGTCCATATTACCAGATTATATAGAACTACTATCTCTTGAGGATATTGGTTGCACTGAAGAAATTGAAGAAAACGGAGATACTATTGAAGAAAACGCCGCTATAAAAGCTAATTATGTATTTGATAATTACAATCTAAATTGTTTTGCAGATGATACTGGACTAGAGGTAGAAAGTTTAGACAATGCCCCTGGGGTATACTCTGCACGCTATGCGGGATCTCAAAAAAATAGTGATGACAATATGGACAAGTTATTACAAGAACTAGCAGAAAAAGACAACCGTGCTGCAAGATTTAAAACTGTAATAGCACTTCGTACAGATCAAGAAAAAATTATTTTTAATGGTATCGTAAATGGAGTTATTACCACTGAAAAAAAAGGCGACAATGGTTTTGGATACGACCCTATATTTCAACCAGAAGGAACTACAAAAACATTTGCTGAATTTTCTTCAGAAGAAAAAAATAAAGTGAGTCACCGTGCAAAAGCAATGAAACAACTCATTGATTATTTAAAACCATAATCAAAAAATCTATTGTCTATTGCAAATAGTAGATTATAAAGTATAGAGAAGAGAGAAGAGAGAAGAGAGAAGAGAGAAGAGAGAAGAGAGAAGAGAGAAGAGAGAAGAGAGAAGAGAGAAGAGAGAAGAGAGAAGATAAATAAAACAAATAGCTAAGCTAATTAATAATCCTAAAAATTAAGTATAATTGATGAAACTTGACTTTAAAAACATTCAAGAAAAAGACTTACCATTAGTAAAAGAAATCTATGATTGGTATATTGAAAACTCTACTGCCACTTTTCATACACAACCAATTTCTTTAGATGAATTAAAGGAATTGCTTTATTTTGACCATCATCTATACCATTCCTTTTTAATTTATGCTGATGAAGAATTAGCAGGTTATTGCTTTACCACACATTTTAAAAAACGCCAAGCATATAACCGTACCGCAGAAGTAACTATTTATCTTAAAAACGGATTTAGCGGAAAAGGAATAGGTAAGAAAACACTGCATTTTATAGAAGAAAAAGCAAAGAATAACGGTATTAAAAACTTACTAGGAATAATTACTGGTGACAATACCGGAAGCATAGCATTATTCTCTAAATGTGGTTATTTTGAATGCGCTAATTTTAAAAATGTAGGAGAAAAATTTGGTAAAATATTAGACGTAGTAGGCTACCAAAAAGAAATCTAATTTACTTAAAATAATCAATAGCACCTTAGAACATCTTTATTAATCTCTTTTGGATCTTTCCAATGTTTTCCAAATAAAGAGGTAGGATTACTTTGTTGTTAGAAAAAAGAGTGTAAAGTAACCTTGCTTATCTTCTAAAAAGTTTTTTTGCAACACTAAACCATTATCAATTCCTCACTTATTCTTCAATTAAGTTGTTAAATAATCAACTTTCAACCTATATTGTACTACTTTTTGACATCCAATAGCTTTCTATATAAAAAAGCAACCACTAAAAACCTCATAATCAACAACAAAGAATTAAAATAATTCTTAAGATATATAGTGTAGTGTCAATTAATAAACCTACCTTTGCGCCCTTATTTTTAAACACATATATGAACAAATTTGAACAATTAGGACTGAACGAACAGCTACTTAAAGCCATTACAGATATGGGCTTTGAATCGCCTTCTGAAGTACAGGAGAAAGCTATTCCGGTCCTACTAGCCAATGATACCGATATGGTTGCTTTGGCACAGACAGGTACGGGGAAAACAGCTGCTTTCGGCTTTCCTATGATTCAGAAAATAGATGTAAACAGCAGAACCACTCAAGGGCTTATTTTATCGCCTACGCGTGAACTTTGTTTGCAAATTGCTAATGAATTAAAACTATACTCTAAATATTTACCAAATATAAATGTGGTAGCTATTTATGGTGGTGCGAGTATTACCGACCAAGCGAAACAGGTAAAAAGAGGAGCACAAATTGTTGTGGCTACTCCAGGGCGAATGAAGGATATGATAAGCCGTAATATGGTTGACATCTCTAAAATTGAGTATTGTGTACTTGATGAAGCAGATGAGATGCTAAATATGGGATTCTATGAGGATATCAATGAAATTCTTTCTCATGCCCCAAAAGAAAAAAGCACATGGCTTTTCTCTGCAACTATGCCGAGAGAAGTTGCTACCATTGCTAAAAAGTTTATGAAAAACCCACAAGAAGTTACTGTGGGAGCAAAAAATGCAGCTACTTCTAATGTACAACACGAATATTATGTTGTTGGTGGAAGAGACCGTTATTTAGCACTTAAACGATTGGCAGATACAAATCCTGATATATTCTCTGTAATTTTTTGTAGAACAAAACGCGATACACAAAAGGTTGCCGAAAAACTTATTGAAGACGGATACAATGCTGGGGCTTTACACGGAGATTTAAGTCAGAATCAACGAGACATGGTAATGAAATCTTTTAGAAGCAAGCAAATCCAAATGCTTGTTGCTACAGATGTTGCCGCACGTGGTATTGATGTAGACGATGTAACACACGTAATAAATTACCAACTTCCAGACGAAATAGAAACTTACACTCACCGTAGTGGTAGAACAGGAAGAGCTGGTAAATCGGGAATTTCAATGGTAATTGTTACCAAAAGTGAATTACGAAAAATTGGAGCCATAGAACGTATTATTCAGCAAAAATTTGAAGCCAAAAAAGTTCCAAGTGCTGAAGAAATCTGTGAGATTCAATTATATCACTTAGCTAGCAAAATAAAGAATACAGAAGTTAACAAAGAAGTAGAACATTACTTACCTGCAATTAATGATGTTTTTGACGGTATTGATCGTGAGGAACTTATTAAAAAAATGGTTTCTGTTGAATTTGGTCGTTTTGCTGAGTATTATAAGAAAGCTGGAGATATTAATGTTTCTGCTAATTCTAGTTCTAGAGATCAAGATTTCTCTGGAGGCGAAGGAAAAGTACGTTACTTTATAAATGTAGGATCTAGAGATGGTTACGATTGGATGGTTTTAAAAGATTTCCTTCGTGAGCAATTACAATTAGGTCAAGACGATATTTTTAAAGTGGATGTTAAAGAAAGTTTCTCTTTCTTTAATACAGATGCTAACCACACAGAAGCTATTTTAGCTTTCTTTACCGACTTTAAATTAGACGGACGCTTTGTTAATGTTGAAGTTTCTAAAAACTCTAGAGAGAACTCACGCGGACGCGGAGGACGTTCTGGAGGTGGAGGTGACAGAAAAAGAAGCCGTAGAAGCGATAGTGGTTCCTCTAAAGGTTTTGGAGAAAAACGCTTTGGTAAAAAAGGCGGAAAAGGAAACAATTCTGGAGGTAACAACAATGGTGGTAACAGAAGATCTAAAAAAAGATTTTAGTTAATAATAAATTAAAAATGCGCCTTATGGCGCATTTTTTTGTTTTGTTTACTACTTTTAGCTCCAATTAATAACTATGTAACGAACTGTTGGTCTATTGTGATCCCTACTATATTTGTATATAACCAAATCACTTTCTTTAGGCATCAGCTTACTTTTTTAGTATGTTTGAAGTAATGAAAAAAATATTTTTAATAATTACCCTTCTAACTTTTGGTATTGCATTTTCTCAGCATAGTGGTGAGGAACTGAAAGGATCTGTTGTTAATACAAGCGACGATAGTACTATTGATAATGTCCATGTATTAAACTTAAACCAAGTTATTGGTACTGTTACCGATGAAAATGGTGACTTTATAATTCCAGCACGTGTTAATGATACGCTATACTTTTCTTACATCGGTTTTAAATCGATTAAGGTGCGCGTTACTAATGATATGTTGAAATTTCAAAACACTAAAATAGGCTTAACAGAATTGGCTTTTGCTTTAGAAGAAGTGGTTGTTAGACCTTTTCAGCTAACAGGTTTCTTAGAAATTGATGCTAAAAATATTCCTATTAATCAATCTGCTAGATACAGTATCTCTGGTTTAAATGTTGGTTATGAAGGAGGAAGTAGAAATCCGAGTGCCTTTTCTAAAATTATGGGTTCTATTTTTAACCCCGCAGACTTTCTGCACAATCTCTTCGGAAAGAAACCACAACAAATGAAGAAACTCCGAAAAATGCAAGAAGATGACAAGATTCGAAATTTACTTTCTTCTAAATTTGATAGAGAAACTTTAATGGCATTACTTCAAGTTGACAAACAAGAAATTGAAGAAATTCTTATTAACTGTAATTATTCTGACAGTTTTATTGAAACTGCAAACGATTTACAAATTCTAGATGCTATAAGTAATTGCTATGAAGAATATAAGGTTTTAAATAGAGGGAACTAAGCTTTCTATTTTGTTTACAGCATTAAGTTTTTTCTGATAATTGTAAAATGATTCAATCTTTTATACGTAAAAGAATATTCAGATATAAATTCCTTTCTAATACGGTTTTCAATACTATTAGTTTAAAAATAATTGGGAAGCTATTGATGTTCTCTTTCTAACAATTGTTTTAAATCTGCTAAACCAGCTTCAAAGTCTTTTCCTACTGCCTTATCCATATTCATAAAAATCATAAAAATACTTATAGGAAACTTATAATCTCCAGAAAAACCCCACTCTACTGTAGTTACTTCTGGTAGTACTTTTTCTACTTTTAGATAAGCATTAGATGTTGATTTATACGGCTTTATAAATCGTAATTCACTTTGCACTAATTCATTCGGAATAATTTTAAGTAGTTCCTGCTCCCCTTCTCCTACATCTTTATTTCCCTTCCAAGTACTAATAGCCCCAACAGCACCGTCCACTCCGGTAAAAGTTTGTATCATTTCAGGATCTTTCTTAGTCCATGGCGACCATTGATCTTGATTCTTCAAAAACTTGATGTATTCAAAAACTTTAGGCAACGGTTTATTAATCTGTATACTCCTACTTATATTGTAGGTTTTAGGAGCAATTAAACCCAAAAAAGCAACTAAAAGAATAACTCCTCCAAGAATGTACAATAAAGTTGAAATCATACGGATCCTATTTAAATCTAAAAATTTATAAAAAATAGTAAAAATATTACAATTTAGTAAATAAACTAAAATCTTTTTAATACATCATCTAGACTTCTAATAGATTTTTTAGTCCAATCGATTCTTTTTTCTATTATTTCTTCTGAAGTTAATTTCCAATTAATGTCGGAACTTCGTAATTTGGTAGTAAGGTCTTGGAGGATGATAGCTGCTGAAACCGAAATATTTAAACTCTCCGTAAAACCATACATCGGAATCTTTAAAAAACCATCTGCTTGCTTGATTAATTCTGGCGTCAATCCGCTTTTTTCTGTTCCGAAGAAAAGTGCAGATTTTTTATAAAAATCAAAATCCTGTAGCATATTAGCGTCTGCATGAGGGCTCGTAGCAATTATTTGATATCCTCTTTTTCTTAATGCCTCAACACAATCTGAAACATTGTTATACTTTGTGGTATCCACCCATTTTTGAGAGCCCATAGCTATATTTTTATCCAATCTTTCCCCAAATTGCTTTTCTACAATATGAACATTCTGAATTCCAAAAACATCACAACTACGAATAACAGCACTTGTATTATGGAGTTGATACACATCTTCAATTGCAACTGTAAAATGATTCGTTCTTTCGGCTAATATTTCTATAAAACGCTTTTTCCTTTCTTCAGTAATAAAACCCTCCAAATATTTTAATAACTCTAATGACATCCACAACTGCTTAAAATTTCCTCCCTCAATTAATAAGATAAGTTACTTCGAGAAAAGCCTCGGAACGTTCAAATCTCGATTATCGAGTAAATTTAAAAAATTTATTCCTTCTTATGCTCCTCAACCTTTTGAGAGCATAAATAATAAAATTATTTACTATCAACTCTTTTTATAAAACTTGGTTGTTCTATTTTAAAACTATAACTTCAAATAAAAAATTAAGATGAAAAAAATTGTAGTTCTTACTGGAGCGGGGATTAGTGCGGAAAGCGGACTCAAAACTTTTAGAGATGCCGATGGATTATGGGAAGGACACGATGTTATGGAAGTGGCTTCTCCCCAAGGCTGGAAAAATAACATGGAATTAGTTTTAAAGTTTTACAACGACCGAAGAAAACAATTACTAGAAGTGAAGCCTAATAAGGCACATCTTGCAATTGCTAATCTTGAAAAAGACTACAAAGTAACTATTATTACTCAAAATGTAGACGACCTACATGAGCGTGCTGGGAGTACCAATGTAATCCACCTACACGGCGAACTGTTAAAAGCGAGAAGCACATTTGATGAAGATTTAGTTTTTGATTGGACCAAAGATATTAATGTAGGAGATTTCTGTGAACATCACCATCAAATAAGACCTCATATTGTATGGTTTGGAGAAGCTGTCCCTCTCATAGATAAGGCTATTGAAGAAGTTAGTGTTGCAGATATTATTATGATTGTGGGCACTTCAATGCAAGTCTATCCTGCTGCAGGATTAATAAACTACAAAAAAAGGAATACTCCTATCTATTTTATAGATCCTAAACCATCAATGTCAAAAAAGACCATGGAAGGAGTAGAAATTATTGCAGAAAGGGCTACTGTAGGTGTCCCTATTGCGGTTGAGCACTTGTCTCGTATTTAAGTCGCAACATATTTGCCCAATTTGCTACTGCTTGACTCTGCTCTTCTGTTAAAGTAGCGTCTGCATGAAGCCATTTATAAGAATCTAGAGGCATCCAGCCTTCGGTTACAGCTTCATTTATTTCTTCCAATTTATGAGCTTTCTTTTTTGCTGAATATAAATCCCATTGAGAAAAATCCAAGTGTTCTTTTCCATCATTTATATGTCCAGAAAGCCAATAAGAAACTGGCTCTATAGATGCATACCAAGGATAATTTGTGTTGTTAGAATGGCAATCATAACATGCGTTTGTTAAAGTTGCCTTTACATTCTCTGGTACATTTTCTACTAATAATAAGTCTGTTGGAGGTGTTGTATCTGATTTATTTTCTACTGGAGGAAAAAACTGCATCACTACAATAATTACAATCAATACGGTTACGATTTTTTTAAGCATTTTAATAATTTTATTAAAAACTATACTTCTATAAATTAAGAAATAAAGCGGGTATATTAGTATATTTATAATCATAAATTTAATGAAATAAAAATTGAAAACTAATTTAGAGAAAAAACTTTCCTACGTTAGCGGCTACAGAAAATACCGTATAGAAGTAGCGGAATACATTCTTTTAAACAAAGAAGAGTTCCCTACATTATTAAATCTATGTTTTTTAGACAACAAAGAAATCTCACATAAGGCATGCTGGGTTACAGAGTTTGTTTGTAAGAGTAATTTGACAATGCTTTTTCCAGAACTTAACTATTTTATTAAGAATTTAGCTAGTCTAACAAACGATTCTTCTATACGACCAATGGCTAAAGTTTGTGAAATTTTATGCGAATCTTATTTTCAGAAGAAAAATAAAGAATCTATTTCTTATTTAACAGAGCCACTTTTAGAAAAACTTATAGAAATTAACTTCGATTGGCTTATTTCTGATGTAAAAGTAGCTACTAAGGCATATGCCATGAGAAATTTATACTTACTAGGAAAAAAGTTCGATTGGATTTACCCCGAACTGAAACCTATTCTTTTAAAAGACATCCCAGACCATTCTGCCGCCTACAAAGCCAGAGCAAAACATATTCTTGATGAAATTTAATTTTTCAACTTTCTTTAATTTAACTCTCACTCTATTCTCTATCTCTTCACTTTTCTCTATCCATCTCTTTAACTTTCAACTTTTTCACTTTCAACCCTTATACTTTCAACTTTTATACTTCTCCTAACAACTTTTCCTCAAAATAGTTGACCCTTTTATTATATAAGGTTAAATTTGCACTTTCTTAAAATAAAGACATGCAACTAACACCACTTAACGCAGTTTCTCCAATAGATGGAAGATATCGTAATAAAACTGAAAAATTAGCAGACTTCTTTTCTGAAGAAGCACTTATAAAATATAGAGTTCGTATTGAAATCGAATATTTTATTTCGCTTTGTGAACTGCCTTTACCTCAATTAAAAGACTTTAATAAAAATCTTTATGCTGATTTAAGAGCTATTTACAACGATTTTACTCCTATAGATGCAGCTGCAATTAAAGAAATTGAGAAGGTAACAAACCATGATGTTAAAGCAGTTGAATACTTTATAAAAGAAAAATTTGATGGACTAGGAATTCAAGAATACAAAGAGTTTATTCATTTTGGATTAACATCTCAAGATATAAATAACACAGCAATTCCACTTTCTATTAAAGAAGCTCTAGAGCAAATATATTTGCCTGTTTACGAAGAAATTATTAATAAACTAAACAGTCTAGCAAAAGAATGGAAGGATGTTTCAATGTTGGCTAGAACACATGGTCAACCAGCTTCTCCAACAAGATTAGGAAAAGAAATAGAGGTTTTTATTGTACGTTTAAGTGAACAGTTTAATGGTATGAAAAACATTCCGATTGCTGCTAAATTTGGAGGCGCAACTGGGAACTATAATGCTCATAAAGTTGCTTATCCTTCTATCGATTGGAAAGCTTTTGGAACTCAATTTGTAGAAGAATCTTTACAATTACGACACTCCTTTCCTACTACACAAATTGAACATTATGATCATATGGCTTCTCTATTTGACGCCTTAAAACGTATCAATACAATTATTATTGACTTCAATAGAGATATGTGGACATATATTTCTATGGATTATTTTAAGCAACAAATTAAAGCAGGAGAAGTTGGTTCCTCTGCGATGCCTCATAAAGTAAATCCTATTGATTTTGAAAATTCTGAAGGGAATTTAGGTATTGCAAATGCAATTTTTGAACATTTGTCGGCTAAACTTCCTATTTCTCGTTTGCAACGAGATTTAACAGACAGTACGGTACTTAGAAATGTAGGGGTTCCTTTTGGGCATACCTTAATTGCATTTCAGTCTACCTTAAAAGGATTGAATAAATTATTACTGAATACTTCTAAATTTGAAGAAGATTTAGAAAATAATTGGGCTGTTGTTGCAGAAGCAATCCAAACTATTTTAAGACGTGAAGCCTATCCAAATCCATATGAAGCTTTAAAAGGACTTACACGTACTAACGAAAAAATAAATCAAAAATCTATTGCATCTTTTATAGAAACTCTTGATGTTTCTGATGCTATTAAGGCTGAATTAAAAGCTATTACTCCTGCAAATTATACAGGAATCTAATTTATAAGGTTTAAATATTTCATTAAATAATAAAGGTCTAAAAAGTATCTAAACTCTAAATGTCATCCTGAGCTTGTCGAAGGTTTTTTTGAGTGTTAGTTGTTTAAACTTCGACAAGCTCAGTTTGACAACTATGAATTACTTTTTAGACCTTTATTTTTACTTCTTCAAAAAATAGGGTTAACTCATTTTAACCCAAAAAGGGGATTTTCTGTAATGAGATGTCTCCCGTTGGTCGACATGACTGTTATCTATAAAAATATTGTTGTCCGATAAAAATTAACGGAATTTATTAGACTCTACCTATATCAAGGTTTAAATGAGGTTTTCAAAATAGAGCCTTTGCTATTAATAAAAGTGAATAAAAAGAAAATTTTAGTAATGCTGTTTCTTTAAACTACTTATTTTAAGATAGTTAGGATTTAGAGGAATTAACTCTCTACGAAGGATTAAAAATCCCTTTTAATTGCGATTCTAAAGCTCCTGAGTCAACCGCTCCTTTTTGAACTGCTTCTACTAAAGACATCATATTTTCTGGTTTCATTTTGTTCCCTAAAACACGAATTAGTGCAAAGCCCATCTCGTCGTCACTTCCAAAAAGGATAACTTCATCAACAGTATCGTCATCTCCTAAATATTTTACAACTCCTTTATGCTTTCCACTGTTAATTACCATCAGTTCTTCATATTTAGTATCTTTTAAAATAGATTGAACTGTAGTTTTTTCTGATTCATAATCAGTTTTATTTTCTTCATTTACTCTAAAAGCTAGAACATTTAATTTCTTAACAGAGTTAAAAGCTTCCTGTTGTTTTTCATTTAAAGAATTACTAGCAACACCCAATATGCTAGCAGGAATATCCAAAGAAATAAAATTTGGATTGTCAGCATTGTTTACATAATACTCCTGCAAACTTGGCGTTCCATTTCCGCAGGAAGCAACCACTAAAACAAGAGTTACTAATGCTACTATATTTTTTAAGATTTTCATTTTGATTGATTTTTAAGTTCTATAATTAATACATGCCCCATCAAGCGAAGTCGAAATAAATGCTCAACTTCGCTCAAAAGGCAGTATCATTTTTATTTATTATTCCCTGCTTTTCCTAACTGGTCTCCTCCAGGAAGATCCATTTTACTAGTAAGTTTAGAAATCTGACGTAAATCTATATTTCCTGTTAAGGACAATAGTACAGTTTCAGGCTTTTTACCGTTAAATTCTAATTCCTCATAATTTAAATCGGTTACAAACATGAGAAGTTCTTTTACATGGTTCTCATCTGCTCCTTCTTTTACATAAAACTTAACGTTAGACTCCCCATCTCGAACACGCATTAACTCTTCAAAAGAAGAACTTTTTAAATGATTGGAAACCCAACCATCAATATCTTTCGTTATTTTTGCATTTTCTGTAGTAATAACCTTAAAGCTTGTAATATTATTAACAAGTTCAAATACTGCAGCAGCATCTGGATCTTCGGTACTGATATTGATTTTACTCAACATCTGAAACATTTTTGGTTGTAGCGCTACAAATGTTACCTCATTATTTTCTGAGTACTTATCAAAAATTGATTGTGCTTGAGATAAAAACGGTACTACCGTTAGTGCTATTATTAAAACTATTTTTTTCATGTTTTCCTTTTTATTGTTTTTAACTGCCACATGGAACATCCAAATTATTTTTTTACTGTATGCCTATAAACTAGACATGGATGTTTCATCTGATTTTCTTTTTTAATTATTCAAAAAACGATTTGTATTCTTTTCAAACTCTTTTAAATAAGATGCTCCTTGAGTTCCTTTACTAAAATTATCGGTTAGCAAAGCCAACGCCAATTGCGCAGACCTAATTTCTTCTGGTGTATACTCCTCCTCTAGCGCTATAGTTGGAGTTACTTGAGTAGATGGTCTATTATTTAAATATATTCCAAAAACAAATACAGCGACAGCGGCGACAGAAATCCATTTTAAATAACTTCTATTTTTTCTAGGTTTTAATGGTATGTCTTGTGTGCTTTTTTCTTCTTTGGCTATAGAAAAATAGTTGAACAAAGGTTTATATTCTTCAAGATGAGGCGCAACTTCTTCTTGAGAAAAATAAACTTTTAATTCGTTTTCTTCAGCTACCGTTGTGGTGGCTTCAAAATACTTCTCTAATATTGTCTCAATCTCTTTTTCCGATATTCCTTTTTCGGAGTGAACGCCAGCAGATAGAGAATTTTCATAAATCTTTCTCACTTGCTTATCTTCAGATTGATTATTTTTATTTACTGATGCCATAACTATGTTTTTTTAGTAATTGTTCCCTAACAGCTTTTCGAGCTCTCGATAATGTAACTCTAATTGCAGTTGGATTCATTTCTAACATTTCTTCTATTTCATTATATTCATATTGCTCTATATCTCTTAATTGTAATACCATTCGTTGTTGTTCTGGAAGCGTATTCATTATTTTTTGCATCCATTCTAAGCTATCATTTACCTCTACTTTCTTCTGCAAAGATGTGTTATTATCTTCATAATTGGTATGAACCAATTTTAAATTTCCAGCCTGTTTTGACTTTAAACGATCTAAACAATAGTTCTTCGTCATTGTCATTGCAAACGCTTCCACATTATTATAATTGTCGATCTTTTTTTTATTAGACCACAATTTCATTAAAACTTCTTGCGTAGCGTCCTCTGCTTCTTCCGTAGAAACTAATAACCGTTTTGCTAATCGAAACAGCTTATCTTTAAAAGGCATTACTTTATGTAAAAACTCCGTTTGTTGCATTTTGTTGGTTGATTAGACAGCTTTTAACTGCTCTCTACTTTCTAGACGAATAACAATAACTTTTGTTACAATTAATTTTATATTTTTTAAAATATAGATTAAAAACTCTGTTTAAGGGATAAAATATATATTTATAGAATATTAACTCTTAAATAATTTATTATGAAAACTAAAATTACATCAATATTACCGATATTTCTGGTTTTGCTTCTAATATATAATAACTTATACTCTCAAATAGGCTTTCCAATAAGACAACAAGTTATATATGATGGATACACTAGTGATTATGATGTATATCACCTAACTATTGAAAATAAAGAATGCTCAACATGTTATGAATATAACTTTGATATAAGAAATGAATTTAACAAAAAATATGAACGTTTTAATAGCAAGGCTTATATCGAAGTATTAATAAGATTTAAAAATAAATTGGTGCTTATAAAAAAAGTAAACTTCACAAAATATTCTGGAACAAATCCTTATACAAATATTAACTATAAAGGTATAATAGATCTAAAGAATATAAATGACTCAAACTTTGCTATGGATAAGAATCCTTATATAGTATATTCTATTAGAGTAATAAAAATTATTACTTGCCCATTTGCGGGTGTAAATGATCCATGTGAAAAAGATGTCTTGTTTAGAGATGAGGTGCCAGGAAATCTACGTAAAATAGTAAGCCTTAACAATAATCCTACATCACCTCCCACCCCTGCTCCTAAGACTAAAGCCAATTTAAAAATAAAAAGTATTACTGTAAAAGAATCTGGCAGCTCAAAATCTATAAATGTGTATAGCGGACAAGTGTTAACATTAGAATCAGGAAAGAGTTATGAATTTAAAACTACCATAGAAAATAACGGAGGTACTACAGCAAACAATGTTAATTACCAACTTCTATTTTCTGAATCACACAATTATACTAATCCAAAAACAGCTGTTTATCCAGTCTCTAGTAATAACATTAATAGTATTAGTGCTAATTCTAGTAGTTCTTCTACAGAAAGATTATATGTTAGCGATAATATTGCCTCTCTTCAATTAAGATCAGGGATGGCATATTATCTAACTTACGACATAAATTTAAATAGAAAAGTAGAAGAGAGTAATTATAATGATAATTATTTCACTTTTAATTTTAACTATATAAAGCCCTCTAAAAAATCAAATTGTTTTGATTGTGAGATGTTAGAACCTTATAAAGTCCAAGTCTTTGATTTTAATGGTCAAAGAGTTCTTTCAAAGCAAGTAAGCAGTGAAGCTGAAGAACGATTATTGCTAAGTCAACTTCCAAAAAATAGATATATTGTGAAGAAAAAAGAAACCACTATTAAAGTGAATAATTAATAAAAATAGTATAAGTACTACAAGAAAACTCTGTCGCAAGGCAGAGTTTTCTTATTTAAAAAATTTTATATTTCAATAAATGTAAGTAATATTACGTTTATAACGCTAATTATAAACTGGAATGGATTTTGATATTTTAGAGTTGCTTAGGCAGTACATATTAAAATGAAACCAGATAATTTTTTAAAAAATAACAAATGAAACACCTATTTAAACTAAGATGGGCTTTACTTTTTGTACTAATTTTCTCTTACAGTTGTAGTAAAGATGATGATGCTACAGACGGTGGCGGTGGCGAAGAAATAACTTTAGAGAGTGATGTTAATGACTTTGTATGGAAGTCTATGAATTCTTGGTATCTATGGCAGTCTGAAGTTGGCAATCTTGCAGACTCTAAAGATGACAATACCAACTCTTATTATGAATTTCTAAACGGATATGACACTCCAGAAGGTTTATTTTCTAATGTTTTATCGTCTAAAGATAGATTTAGTTACATAGAAAGTGATTACAATAATTTATTTAATTCATTTTCTGGGGTTGCTAAAACTAATGGTGTTCAATTTGTTGTAACTAGACCTCCTGAAGGAGGTACTAAAGTTATTGGTGTTGTTAGATACGTAGTCAATGGTAGTGATGCTGATGTTAAAGGAATAAAAAGAGGAGATATTTTTTATGCTATTGACGGAACGGAATTATATGCCGTTACAGATTCTCAAGGTAGAATTACTGAAAGTAATTTTTCGCTTTTTGACTCAGATTCATATACAATGAATTTTGCTAACATTGAAAATAATCAAGTAGTAGCAAATAATGTGAATGTAGAACTTAATAAAAGTGAACTTACAGAAAATCCTATTCACATCCATAAAACTTTAGATGTAAATGGAACAAAAATTGGCTATTTAATGTATAATCAATTTGTAGCCGATTTTGATGAACAGTTAAATGATGCCTTTAGTCAGTTTAAATCTAGTGGTGCTACAGAACTTGTTATAGATTTAAGGTATAATCCTGGAGGCTCTGTAACTTCTTCTACAAGACTAGCAAGTTTAATTACAGGGCAATTTACAGGAAGTTTATTCTCCAAGGCTACATGGAATTCAAAATGGAGCGACTTTGATGAAAATAATAATTTTGTAGATAATATAGATGGTACTGCACTAAACAGCCTAAACTTATCGAAAGTATATATTATTGCTACTGACGATAGCGCCTCTGCTAGTGAATTATTAATAAATGGTTTAGATCCTTGGATTCAAGTAATTCATATTGGAGATACAACAGTAGGTAAAAACGAATTTTCAATTACTTTGATAGACAATCCAAGTGGAGCTACACCATATGCATATACAGGTGAAAACTCTTTGGCTAATGCCAATCCAAATCATAAATATGCCTTACAACCTTTAGTAGGGACTAATGAAAATGCTGATGGTTTTTCTGACTTTACCACTGGATTAATTCCAGATATTGAAAAATTTGAAGTATTAGGAGATTTAGGAACTTTAGGAGATATCAATGAACCTCTTTTAGCTACTGCAATTGAACAAATTACTGGAGTTAGCGCTAAATCTTTAAAGCGTAAATTTTCAGATGATTTAAATATTAAAACTCTAAAAAGTTCTAATGATTTCTTACCATATAGAAAAATATCAAATTACGATTTATATAGACTGAAGTAATACAAACTAAGCTTCATAACATAAAAAAAGTCTCAGAAAATCTGAGACTTTTTTGGTTAACAACAAAACAAAAGTTCGGGATGTTCCCTCAATTAACCCCCGAACTTTCTACAAACCTAACCTAAATCCTACACGTATATTTCTTCCTCTTGTAGTATATCCTACAAGCTCTGCATACTCTTCATTGAAGATATTATCCAGATTAAGAAACACCGTAAATTTGTTTGAGAATTGATGATTTACATTAAAATTTAGTAAAGAAAAAGCATCCAATTCTACATTTTCAGAAGTAAAATCTGGATTGTACTGAATATCTAATCGTTTCCCTGTAAATTGATATTGAAGTCCAAAGTTAGTTTTCTTCAATAATTCATACTGAATTCCAGCATTTACTTTATGTTTAGGAATACGTAAAGACACTTTATCTCTATTTTCAGTAAATGTATAATTGGCATCTATAATTAAAGATTCTATTGGAGTTACTGTAGTTTCTATCTCCACTCCATTTACTGTAAAATCTTCTTCAGAATTAGAATATCCTATGTCAGTATAACTAATAAAATTCTCTTCATATCGGTTAAAATACACTCCGCTAACTCTAAATTTATCGGTATTATATTCCATTCCTCCTTCTAAAGTTCTATCTTCTTCTGGCTCTAAATCTGGATTTGCACCATAAGCTCCAAAAAGTTGAGATAATGTTGGCGCTATAAACGAAGTACTATAAGACCCTAAAAATTTTAAGTAGCTATCTGTAAATTTTAAAGTATAAGATGGGTTTAAATTATAGGTAAAATTACTTCCATAGTCACTATGGTTATTCATACGTCCACCTACATTCATATTTAAACCAAAATCGGACACCCAAACAACATTAGCATACGGATCGGTCATATTAAAATCTGTTTCAGCTCCTAAAGTTGCTTCACTTTTAATATAATTTAACCCAACTATTGTGTAGAATTTATCGCTAAAATTGTATTTATTAAATAAATCTACCACTGTACTATTGGCTTCATATGCACTTGGATATGCAGAATAAATATCTCTATCAATAGTATTGTAAGAAGCATTTAAAGTTACACTTCCGTTCTTGTAAGTATACTCTGGTGTTATAGCTACTCGAAATTGTTCGCTTTCAGAATAATCATCGGTATCCATTTGTGGAGATGAACTATCAAAATCAGCTTTAAATTTATCGTAATATCCTAATACTTTAAATGAAAAATGATCTGAAAATGTATACCCTAAATTAATATTAGAATTAACTCTATTAAAAGGGTCTTTCTCTTCTCCTATAACTGCAGAAAGTCCGTTTGTATATTGATTTCCAAAACCAGCTAAATAAGTAAATTTCCCTAAAGTTCCATTTACAGATGCTCTATTAGAGAAATCAGATAAGTTATAATCGTTTTCTTCTGAAGATTGATTAGAGCCAATACTACTCTCAAAATTAGCTCCTATTTTATTCTTTCCTGCGCTTTTAGTTGTAATATTAATTACCGCTGTAGCCGCTCTATTTCCATAAAGTGTACTCGCTGCTCCTTTTACAATCTCAATAGATTCTATCTGGTTAAGATCTAACAAACGTAAATCAAAGTCCATGGCAATTTGTGAAGGATCACTTACTTGTACTCCATCTATCAATACTAATACTTGTCGGTTGTTTCCTCCCCTAACAAAGTAAGATAAATTCTGACCAGCATTACTTCTACTTCCATTAATTTCAATTCCACTTTTGGTATTAATAACTTCAGCTACAGAACGCCCTTGATTACGCTGTAGTTCTTCTTGAGAAATTTTAATTACTGTTTTTCCTGAATGCTCGCGCTTTAATGAAAATCGCGAATCGGATACTACTACTTCTTCCAACTTTTGGATGTCTTCATCCTGTTGGGCATTCGTTTTTTCTTGTGCAATGGCCAATGTAGATACAAATCCTAGTGCACAAAGAGAAAAAATTCTTTTGTTCATTCTAAATTTTTATAAAGGGAAAAAAGTATGAGTTTACCCATACGCAAACCTTTATCCCGAAAGTTTGACATAACTAAAATTTGAATTTTGGCAGGTCTCCTGGCTTGCTTTTATAGTATCTCACCTTCCCATTTCAATTTGAAACAGTGGTTTCTAGTAGTCAATACTATACTTTTAAAAAATAATCTTACCTTTTTAAAAGACACCAAAAACAAATTTGGCATAAAGCTTACAGTTGCGGGAACAGCCACGGTTTTTCACCGTATTCCCTTTTAATTTAAACCTGTTGACAACAGATTTAAAACCATAAATTCGGCACGAAATTAAACATTTTCCTTAAGCTTACCATCAGAAAGATATATTAATCTTAATTTTATTGCTGAATTTTTCTGACACCAATACTTAAGAACCTATAAATGAAAAAAATATTATTCCTAACCTTTATACTATTTTGGGCTTGTAAAGAAACTCCCAAAAAAAACACTCAAATCACAAACAATGTAGTCAAACAAAAGGAAAAATTTGACGCTCTTCCTATTAAGTATGCAAAAGGGTTTACCATTGAAAAACATGAAAAAATAACTGTAGTAAAAGTAAATGCTCCTTGGCCAAGTGCTAATAAAACCTTTACATATGCCTTAATTTCAAGAGAAAATTTTAAAACAATTACCCTTGATGCCTCTAAATATGATGCTGTAATCCCTATTCCGGTTAAACGCATGGTGGCTACATCTACCACTCATATTCCTTCTATTGAAGCACTAGGAATAGAAAATACTTTAATTGGTTTTCCTGGAACAGATTATATTTCTTCAAAACCTATTAGAGAAAAAATTGAAGCTGGAAAAGTAAAGGATTTAGGGCTTAATGAGTCTTTAAATACCGAAGTTCTAATAAACCTTGAACCCGATTTAGTAATGGGTTTTACTGTTGAAGGCGAAAATAAAACCTATGAAAATATTATAAATTCTGGAACTCCTGTAGTGTATAATGGCGATTGGGTTGAGGCCACTCCCTTAGGAAAAGCAGAATGGATTAAATTTTTTGGTGCTTTTTTTAATAAGCAAAAAGCAGCCGACAGCATTTTTAATAGCATTGCAAAATCTTATAACCAAGCAAAAGAACTGGCTTCTAAAGCTCAGAAAACACCTTCTGTTTTAAGTGGTTCTATGTTTAAAGATATTTGGTATGCTCCAGCAGGAGAGAGCTGGGTTGCTCATTTTTTAAAAGATGCGAATGCCAATTATATTTGGAAAGATTCTTTTGGGAGTGGAAGTTTATCTTTAAACTTTGAAAGTGTTTTAGCAAAAGCAAAAACTACCGATTACTGGATTGGTCCTGGGCAATTTACAAGTTATAATCAATTGCAAGAAAGTAATATCCATTACACGCAATTTGATGCTTATAAAAACAAAAACATTTATACATATAGTTTAACAGCGGGCGCTACGGGCGGTTTACTTTATTATGAACTAGCTCCAAATAGACCAGATCTTGTTTTAAAAGATATAATTCATATTTTGCATCCCGAAATTTTATCAGATTACAATCCCGTTTTCTTTAAGCCTCTAAAACCTTGAATTCAATAAAAACATACCGATTACAATTTATCGTACTGGCTATTTTATTAGTTGTTTTTTTTCTGATAAATATAAGTTTAGGTTCGGTTAAAATTCCTATAAAAGAAATTGTAAATATTCTTACAGGAAATCAAATAGAAAAACAATCGTGGGAATATATTATTTTAAATTACAGACTTCCAAAAGCATTTACTGCTATTTTAGTTGGTAGCGGACTCTCAATTAGTGGTTTATTAATGCAAACCCTCTTTAGAAATCCGTTAGCTGGCCCTTTTGTTCTTGGTATTAGTTCTGGTGCCAGTTTGGGAGTTGCCATTTTAATTATGGGATCTTCTCTTTTTGCAGGAATTTTTAGTGGTTTTTTATTAAATAGTATTTCTATTGCTATTGCTGCTACTATAGGAAGCTTTTTGGTACTCCTTGCCATATTTATTGTTGCAAGTAGTATTAAAGATAGTATGGCACTACTTATAATCGGACTCATGTTTGGGAGTATTACTACAGCCGTTGTAAGTGTACTTTCTTATTTTACTAGTAAAGATCAATTACAACAATATATCTTTTGGTCGTTTGGAAGTTTAGGAAACTTAAGCTGGAACCAATTAGCGCTCCTTGCCATTCTATTTGTTATTGGAATTATCATCACAATTCTTGTGCTAAAACCTTTAAACGCACTTTTATTAGGAGAAAACTATGCGCAAAGCATGGGAATTCAGTTAAAAAAATCTAGATATTTAATTATTATTGCTACAAGTCTTTTGGCGGGGAGTATTACCGCATTTGCTGGACCAATTGCTTTTATAGGTTTGGCGGTACCGCATTTAACCCGACAGTTATTTAACACACAAAATCATCATGTTTTAGTACCTGCAACAATTTTATTTGGAGCAATTTTGATGCTCCTTTGCGATACCATTGCCCAACTACCAACAAGTGAATATTCATTACCTATTAATGCTATAACTTCTATTATTGGAGCTCCTGTGGTAATATGGCTTTTGGTACGTAAACGAAAAATGATTTTTTAAAAAGAGTAACCTATTATTGAAGCAAGCTTAAAAGGCATTAGAAAAAAGTATGAAAATAATTTAATCCATTTCAACGTAGAGTCCTTTGGTAAACTCTGGACAGGCTTTGGGAAATAAAGCCCTCAATGAGGAATTTAAGTGTAAGCATTTCGATAAATCATTATAAGATTTTATTGTTGTCCGATAAAAGCAGACAGCATTTATTGCATTCCACATATATCAGGGTTAATAAAGGTTTTTAAAATAGCCCCCTTGCAATTAAGAAAAATGAATAAAAAAAGGAGTTTAATATTTTTTTCTTTAAACTACTCTTTTCGTAATAGTTAAGATTAAGTCTTTGTTCTTTTCTCTTACAGTGAAGCGGTCTTGTATTTTTACTCGGACATTAATGATAAGATTTAAAGCAATCAAACCTCGATAATCGAGTTTACAGAAAATATTTATACTTTTACTTACATTTTTTCGGAGTCATTTTAACTTTTCAGCTAACTAAATATAACTCCTTCATCTAAAACTTATTCAAACATCAATACGCAAGAGCAAAATATCATTTTACAAACCAAAAATTTAGCGGTAGGATATCCTTCTAAAAAAGGAAATAATATTATTGCCAAGGATATTAATTTTAAATTATCCGCAGGAGAACTTACTGCAATTGTTGGTGCAAATGGAATTGGAAAATCTACCTTATTGCGAACTTTAGCAAAAGTTCAACCTAAACTTTCGGGTGAAATTTTGTTAAAAAATAAACCGATTAGCAGCTATACAGAAATTCAATTAGCAAAGGAAATAAGTATTGTTTTAACCGAACATATTCCTGCTAAAAATTTAAGCGTTCTAGAAGTTATTGCCTTAGGAAGACAGCCCTATACAAATTGGATTGGGATTCTCTCTCAAACCGATCAAGAAAAAGTAAAAGAAGTAGTTAGTCTTGTGGGACTTGAACATTTAAAACATAAAAAGTGTTTTGAATTAAGCGACGGACAATTACAACGTGTAATGATAGCGAGAGCTTTGGCGCAAGATACCTCTATTATTATTTTAGATGAACCTACTACTCACTTAGATATTTACCACAAAGCATATATTCTAAAACTCCTAAAAACCATTGCTCAAAAAACAAGAAAAGCCATTCTATTTTCTACACATGAAATAGAATTGGCTATTCAATTATGTGATAAAATGCTCATATTAGATACTCAGAAATCTACATTTGGAGAACCTTGCCAACTTATTGAAAGAGGAAGTTTTCAAAATCTTTTTCCTGAAGATTTAATATCTTTTGATGCTACCACAGGTTCTTTTAAAGTGAAAAAATAATGATTCCTCTTTAAATATGATTTTCTTAATCCTATTTAAAATCTAAATATGCTATTACAGGAAAATGATCTGAAGGATATTTTAAATTTTTAGAATCGCTTAAAATTCCACTTTTTAAAACTGAAAAATCGTTTTTTGAGATAAATACAAAATCGATTTTATTTTTTACAGGTTTCTCAAAATGAAATCCGTTAAAAGTTCCATCAGGTCCAAAAGCATTTTCACCAGCTTCTAAATGACTGTCGAGCATTTCTTTTTTGATAGCAACAACTCCTTCCGAAGTACTGTCTAAATTAAAATCTCCTGTTAAAACTACTGGAAGGTTTTTGGGATTTAATTCTTTCATTTTTTTCAAAATCAACTTAGAACTTTCAAGTCGCGCAACGTTACCTACATGGTCAAAATGTGTGTTAAAAACCAAGAATTCTTTCCCAGATTCCTTGTCCTTAAAAGTAGCATACGTACAAATTCTATTTAAAGCAGCATCCCATCCTTTAGAAGGCTTTTCTGGCGTTGGAGACAACCAAAATGTACTTTCATTTTCAACTTCATACTTTTTTGTATTATAAAAAATAGCAGAGTATTCTCCCTTTGTATCTCCTTGATCTCTTCCAATTCCTATGTATTTATAGTTTTTCAACTCCCTCTGAATGTCTTCTAATTGGTTGTGAAGTCCTTCTTGAGTTCCAAAAATATCAGGAGCATAAAAATTTAATTGAGAAATAAGAAATTCCTTACGACTTTGCCAATTATTGGCTGTGTCAGAAGGATTATCATATTTAATATTATACGTCATTACTTTTAAATCCTGAGCACTTAACAAAGAACAAACAGTAAAAAATACAACAGATAAAATTTTATTCATTTTTATTTATATTAAAGCTTAATATTAACTTTTTCTAGACAATACTAGAGATACACAAAGAAAACAAATTAATTTATTTCGGTCCTTAATGGAACATTAAATTATCTTGGAGGGAACCCACTAAGTATCCAATGGAAACAATTTCAATTCAATTTGATGCAGAAACTCAGCACAGGCTATGAGGGATTGAATTATTCAATTGGAGTGCCACGCATTCTATCAAAATTCTTGAAATTATTATCTATTTTCTTTTCTGATGCTTGCTCAAATTCTTTTTCTGTAACTCCGTACTCTTTTTGAAGTTCTTTTAATCTAGCATGTAATTTTGCTATTACCTCCTCATAATCCTCGTCATTAATGGCATTATGAAGTTCATTTGGATCTTCTTCCAAATCGTAAAACTCCCAAGTATCTATATCATCATAAAAGTGCATTAATTTATAACGCTTTGTTTTTACTCCATAATGCTTTTTCACCATATGAAAAGCTGGATAGTCATAATAATGATAATAAATGGCATCTCTAAAATCGTCATCCTCAACAGCTCCCTCTAGTAAAGGCTTTATAGATTTTCCTTGCATACCTTCTGTTAAATCATTCCCCCCCGCATAATCCAAAAATGTTTGTGCAAAATCTAAATTCTGAGTCAAAGCATCTACCACAGTTCCTGGTTTTATTGCTTTAGGATACTGAATTAAAAAAGGCATTCTAAACGATTCTTCATACATAAATCGCTTATCAAAAAAACCTTTTTCTCCCAAATAAAACCCTTGATCCGAAGTATAAACAACAATTGTATTATCAGACAATCCATTTTCTTCTAGGTAATCTAAAACTTTTCCAACGCCATCATCAACAGCTTTTACCGTTGCTAAATAATCGTGTAAGTAACGTTGTCCTTTCCATTCATCCAATGCCTTTCCGTGGAGATTAGCTTCCCAAAAAGCATTATTTTTTGGCAGATAAGCTTCATCCCAAATTCTTCTTTGTTCGGCATTCATCCTATCAAAATCGTTTGTCCATGGGTTATTTGACAATTCAGTACTAGCAAACTTTTTACTCAACTTTAAATCATGCCCTTCATACATATCGTCATAGATAGTTTGCAATTGCTGTTGCGCAGCAACTTGGCTTTCATGTTTATCAAAATAACTATCGGGCAAAGGAAATTTTATCGAATCGTAAACCGTTAAATAACGTAAAGGTGGCATCCAATTTCTGTGCGGTGCTTTATGATGCAACATCATAAAGAAAGGCTTATTATCCACTTTTTTATTTTCTAGCCAACTTATCGCATCCTCTGTTATAATATCTGTTGCATAGCCTTCTATTTGTATAGAATCGCCCATTTTAACAAAATCAGGGTTGTAATAATGCCCTTGGTCGTCTATTATATTCCAATAGTCAAACCCTTGTGGATATCCATACAAATGCCATTTCCCAACCAAAGCCGTTTGATATCCTAGCGTTTGTAGCTTTTTTGGGAGGGTAGGCTGGTCTCCATCAAAGCGCTCTCCATTTTGCCTGAAACCGTTAATATGACTATGTTTTCCAGTTAAAATTACCGCTCTACTTGGACCACAAATAGAGTTTGTACAGTAGGTATGATTAAAAATTGCGCCATTTTTAGCAATTCTATCAATATTTGGAGTTGGAGCCAATTTACTTATTTCAGAACCATAAGCACTAATAGCTTGAAAAGCATGATCATCTGCCATTATAAATAAAATATTAGGCTTTTCTGCTCCTGATGTAACCTCCGAATTGTTTTCTTCCTGATCAGTTTTTTCCTTACAGCTTGTAAGTAAAATAGCTAAAATTAAAAAAGGTATTAATTTAGATATGCTTTTCATTTTTTAGATGCTAATTGAAGATTATATGTAATTTGCTCTGTATGAATTATTGCATTCGATATAAAATCTGCTATTTCATCGGTGAATTTGTAAGCTAAATTTGCCCAATCATGATTTCCCTCAGGATCTGTTGCCAACAAATACGAAGCTCCTAATTTTTGAAGTTTCTCTGTAATTGCTTTAGCTCCAAATAGCGTTAAAAAACCAGGCTGATTAGGTTTACAATAATGATGTGGTGCAATGTAATAAGGAACTAAATTGTCTTTCTTTCCGTGGAAAAAAACCGAAGGAATAGCAGTCTCCTTGGTTAAATGCTCTAAACTTACAAGCGCTCCCGCAAAAGAAACAACTCCAGCATACTTAATTTTTGAACTATTAGGCATATAGACTGTATTTAAAACAGCTTCTGCTCCCGCGCTACTTCCTACTAATACAATCTGACTTGGATCAAACTTTAGATTTTTTGACTTCTGAATTAAAAGATCAGTAGCGTCAAGAATATCATTAGTTACCGAATCAAAGGTTTCTATTTTCCCTTCTGAAGAATAATCACACCCAAAAGATTTTCCTTTTCTGGTAAGATGATAACTCATAGAAGCCACAGCGTACCCTCTTTTTGCCATCTCTCTACAAAACTCTTTCTCCATTGGATTGTCTCTTTTTCCAGAAGAAAAACCGCCACCATGTACTAATATAAGTAGCGGTTTTTTTGCTAACATATCCTGTTTTGAACTGTAAAAATCTAATTGAAGCGTATCTGAATACGTAAAAGTTTCTGACTTCACCGTATTAAAAACAACGTCTTTAAAACGTTCTTGAGCTTTTATTTGCATAGTCACAAATAAAAATCCTACTAAAAATAAAACGTATGTTTTCTTCATTATAAATTCTTTTTTATTCTAAAATAAATTCTTTTTTCAAGCTTGCATTAGAATCTCCACCTACAAAAACTTCAAAAGTTCCTGGTTCTGCAACAAATTCTAAATCAGAGTTATAAAATTTTAAATCTTCAGGCTGTAAAGTAATTGTTACCTCTTCACTTTCATTTTTCTTTAAAAATACCTTTTTAAATCCTTTTAATTCGCGATTAGGAGGCGTAATACTTCTCACCACGTCATGTAAGTATAATTGTACAACTTCTTCCCCATCGAAATTCCCAGTATTCTTTAAAGTAACAGATACTTCTACTGCCTCTCCCTGAGAAATTTTATCCTTATTAATTTTTAAATCAGCATATTCAAAAGAAGTATAACTCAATCCATATCCAAAAGGAAATAAAGGAGAATTTTTCTCATCTAAATAATTCGATTTAAACTTTTGAAACTCTTCAGAAGCTGGAGCTGGTCTTCCGGTATTTTTCATGCTATGGTAAACAGGAATTTGTCCAACAGAACGAGGCCATGTAGCAGTTAATTTTCCTGATGGATTATAATTTCCAAAAACTACATCTGCAACTGCATTCCCTGCTTCTACTCCTGGATGCCATACTTGTAATATGCTCACTGGTAAATTAAATTCTTCTGGAATTGCTAATGGTCTTCCACTCATTAAAACTAATACAACAGGTTTTCCAGTTTCAACTAGTGCTTTTATTAATTTTTTCTGAGTATCTGGAATTGTAATATCTGTTCTACTTGCTGCTTCTCCACTCATTTCTGTTGCTTCTCCAACTACGGCTACTACAACATCCGATTTTTTGGCTGCAGCTAAAGCTTCATTTAATAAAGCTTCTGAAGACTCTTTACTTATTTCAACACGAGGACCAAAAACATTTATCTTTTTAGCCATTTCAGCATCATTTAAAATATTACTCCCTTTTGCATATGTTATGGTTGCATTTGGAGCTACATTTTTAAATCCTTCTAAAATAGTTATTGCATTTTTAACATCTCCCGTTGGTGCCCATGTTCCAAGCATATTATTTCTGCTATCTGCTAATGGTCCAACTAAAGCAATTTTTGTTGCCTTTTTAAGAGGTAACACATTATTTTCATTTTTTAATAAAACAAACGAATGTGTTGCTGCTTGTCGAGCTACGTCTCTATTCTCTTTCGTAAGAATATCTTTTGCAGGGCGACTATTATCAATGTAACGATATGGATTATCAAATAATCCTAACTTATGTTTAGCTTCTAAAACTCTTCTACAAGCATTTGTTATATCAGCTTCGGTAACTTTTCCTTCTGATAAAGATTTTTTTAAAGTCGATAGAAATCCTTCTCCAACCATATCCATATCTAAACCAGCCTTCAATGCCAAAGCAGAAACTGCCTGTAAATCTCCTAATCCGTGCGCAATCATTTCATTTAAGGAAGTATAATCTGAAACTACAAAACCTTCAAACCCCCAACGATCTCGTAATAAATCGGTTAACAACCACTTATTCCCAGTTGCAGGAACTCCATCAACATCGTTAAAAGATGTCATTACACTTGCTGCACCAGCATCAATGGCAGCTTTATAAGGTGGTAAATATTGATTAAACATTTTTACACGACTCATATCAACCGAATTATAATCGCGTCCTCCCTCAATAGCTCCATACAATGCAAAATGTTTTACACAAGCCAACATTGTATTAGCATCGGTAAGGTTATCTCCTTGGTAACCAGTTACCATAGCTCTAGCAATGGCAGAACCTAGATAAGCATCCTCTCCTGCTCCTTCTGCTATTCTTCCCCATCTTGGATCTCTAGCAATATCTACCATTGGAGAAAAATTCCAATTTATTCCATCTGCAGTAGCCTCTTTTGCTGCTATTTGTGCTGTACTTTTAATTAAATCCATATCCCAACTAGAAGAAAGTCCGAGTGGAATTGGGAACGTTGTTTTGTATCCATGAATAATATCCGACCCAAAAAGTAATGGTATTTGCAAACGGGTTTGCTTAACTGCAATATCCTGAGCAATTTTCATTTTAGAAGGACTAGCCACTCCAAAAAGTCCCCCTACATTACCAGCTTTTATTTTGGCTTCTACATTTTCACTCACTACAGACCCAGTGGCAACACCACCTCCAGGAGTTAATAAGTTTAATTGCCCTATTTTTTCATCAATAGTCATTTTTTTTAATAAAGCTTCCACTTCGGGTATTTGCTTTTTACTTTGAGCAATTCCAATAGTAGTAAGGCTTAAAACAAAAGCAACTAATATGGGTTTCAATACATTCATTTTCTTTATTTCTATTTAATTTTTATTCTCTTATGAATTTTAAAATATTCTCAATTATTTGTCCTTCTGATGCGAAAATAACCATGGTAAAAAGTCAGGCTCACTAAAAGCAGAATCCCAACTATTATGGTTTGCATCGTTGTAAAGTGTAAACTTAGGATGCCCTCCTGCTTTTAAAATAGCTTCTACCATTTTTACAGAATGTAACGGATTTACAACATCATCTTGTGCGCCATGAAATACCCACATTGGTGTATTTACGTATTTACTTACAGCTTCTTCACTACCGCCACCACAAATAGGCATAGCTGCGGCAAAGGTTGTAGGCATTCTAGATAATATTTCGAAAGTTCCCATTCCTCCCATAGACAATCCTACAACATATACTTGCTCTTTTTTTACAAAGGATTTTTCTATAAATTGATTTAATAAATCCATTGTTAAGCTCAAGGCCTTTGTAGGCTTTTTATCATCATGAAAAACAAGTTTCACTCCCTCGCCAGAGCGATCAACATCAGCATTAGACCAATAATCGTTTTTTGGACACTGTGGAAAAATTACAATAGCTGGGAAATTAGCTCTATTTTCTTCAGAAGTAAATAGACTACTTCCGTGTGTTAACTGACTCTCATTATTGTCTCCACGCTCTCCAGCACCATGTAAAAAAAGAACCAAAGGATATTGTTTGTCTTCTGAAAAGTTATCAGGCAGCAGTATTCTGTATTTCAACGTTTCCTTTCCTTTTACAAAATTATCCTTTTGATAAAGCTTCGTTTGAGCTATCATTAGTACTGGAAAGCACATCAGAAAAAAACTAATTAATCTAATTTTATTTTTCATTTAAGCATTTATTTTAAAAAGTCATATTAAATTAACTATATAAATTAGCTGCCGCTCCCAATGAAAACGAAGATTTAACATCTGAATTACAGATAGTTATAAATATTTCGAGAATCAACAAAAATGATACAGAGTACTACTTTCTTTTTATTTAGTTATGGTAAACCCCAATTTATCTAGTCCTTTTTGAACATCTTCATTCTTCATAAATAATTTCCAAAATAAACCTGTTCTATAATTTTCAATCATAACAGGAATTGGTCCTTGATCTATTGCCAAATACCTAGGTAAATACCAATTATCTTGTAAACTAAAAGCATCGTACGGTCCATATTTACCTATTAAAGAATCTTGCTCTTTATACATAAATCTTAAAAACTGCATACTCTCTTTTGGCGTATATGGCATTGAAGACAATGCTGCCGTTGGAGAAATAACTCCTAAATCTTTATCTCCTGGATGGTGACCAGCATATCCTTTCATAGAATAGCTAGAGGTTAGTCCCCAACAATTCTCTCCATAACCTTTATAGTTATGAGGATTGTCAACACAATATTTATATTGAATCATAGCATGGTTACGGTTTAATTTCCAATAATCTCCATACTGGTCTTTAAGTCCTTCTGGATTTAATCCTAAATAAGAATAATGTGCCCAGAACATTGGCCCTACAGGGTCTTTATCATATTCATAATGATCTAAAACTGTTTTTAAACCATAATATGTTGTGTCCTTTGCTATAGCTCCACCACGAGCCCATCCTTGTTCATAAACTTCTTTAGAAATAGGATGTGTAGGAGAAGCTGCTGCAAGTACATACATTATTAAACACTCATTGTATCCACCAACAGGAAAATTCATTTTCCAACCATTATTAGGCGACCAGTGCCAGTATAAAACATTCTCTCCTTTAGTATACCAATCCCATTCCACCTCTTCGTATAGTTTTTGGATATCTGCAACCAATTGTTTTGATTGTTCCGAATTGTCAGTTTTATAATATTCAGCAACTGTTAAAAGTCCTTGAATTAAAAAAGCAGTTTCTACTAAATCTCCTCCATCATCATATTTACTAAAAGGTTTTACTTTTCCTGTGTTATCATCCATCCAATGTGGCCAAGCCCCATGAAAACGATCTGCATTCTTTAAAAAATCTACAATTTTTATATACCTCTCTAATGCCTGATCTTTGGTTATATACCCACGTTCTACCCCAACTAAAATAGCCATGATACCAAATCCACTACCTCCAGTAGTAACCACATGCTTGTCTTTTGAAGGGTAAATTCCATCCAAATGAATCCGCTCTGCTGCAAGTCCAGAGTTTGGTTGCGCGCCACTCCAAAAATATTCGAAGGTTTGCTTTTGCACCTTATCCATCAAAGCTTTGTCTTCTGTTGAAGGATGAAATTCTCCATCTTCCACAGCTACTTCATCTGACTTTGATGTTTCTTTTTTTTCTGATTTTTTAGAACTGTCACATCCAACTAATGTGAATGTGACAGCTATAAATGCCAATAATAATCGCATATTATATATTTTTTAAAATTTTCTTACCACCCTGGATTTTGAGGGATTTCTGGAGTTTGAATTAATTGGTCATTAGGAATTGGAAAAAGTTCATGCTTACCTGTAATAAATGTTTTCCCATCTTCAGCCATTGCATCTTTTGCCTGACCAGTTCTTAACAAATCAAACCAACGGTCGTGCTCAAATGCTAACTCAAGTCTTCTTTCATTCCAAATTTTCATTCGTAATGCAGTTTGATCTGTGTTAGTATATTCTGGTAAATTAACACGATCTCTAACTTTTTTCAAAGAAGCTAACGCTGCTGAAGCGTTTCCTTGTTCATTTGCTGCTTCCGCATGAATTAACAACACCTCTGCATAACGGATAATCCTAATATTTTTATCCGTATCACTAGCTCCTGCGTTTGCACTAGAATATGCTTTTTCATTATAAGCAGCATTTTCTACAGAAGCACTTACTTCTCTCCCATCCCAAAGGGTTTCTCCAGGAAAAATAATCGTAGCATTTTTTCTTATTTCATCTCCTTCAGCATCAAAAGCATCTACTAAATTTTGAGATGGAGTATTGAAGCCCCAGCCCCAACCACTGGTTCCTCGAGCTCCTTGTGTTTGAGAATACTGTTGTACTCCATGAGCAATTGATTCTCCTCTTGCTTGAACTTCAAAAATAGATTCTACTCCATTTTCAGTATAAACTCTCCAAATATCTTCATAATTAGGTTCTAAGCTATACTCTCCAGAATTTATAACCATTTCGGCATACGTTTGCGCCTCATCCCATTTTTCTTCATATAAAAAAACTTTAGAAAGTAAAGCTTGTGCCGCACCTTTAGTAGCTCTCCCTAAATCTTTACTTGCATATTCGCTTTTCTTTGGAAGGGCGTCTATAGCATCTTTCAAATCCTGCTCTATATAAGCATAAACTTCTTCTTTAGGAGCTCTCTCTGAAGGCTCTGAAACTCCTTGAATTGTTACATCCCCAAAAGAACGTACCAACCAAAAGTAATTTAAAGCTCTTAAAAATTTAGCTTCTCCAATCAATCTATTTTTTAAGGCAGCATTTTCCATGGAAGATGTTTCTAGAAACTCTATTGAACTTGTAGCGCGACCAATAGATTTATACCATAATTCCCACATTGCTCTAACAGACCCAGCAGATGTTGTGTGCTGAAGATTATCTAAAGCCTCTTTATCTGCTCCAGAATCGGTTGGAGAACTTCCCTTGTCTGCATTATCCGAAATAATTTCTGTAACTCCCAAGTAGGAAAAAGCATAGGAAAAATCTGTTAACATTCCATATACTCCTGTCACAAAATTCTCTCCTTTCAAGGTTTGTTCGCTATCTTCCTGAGAAATGTCTTCTCTAGAATCTACATCTAGGTAATCTTCACTACAAGCAACTAATGTAACTATAGCTGCCAATAGTAAAAGCGATTTATTATATTTTATTTTCATGATTTCTATTCTTTAATTTTTTACAATTCTATATTAACCCCGAGTATAAATGTTTTCACATTTGGATATGCAGAAAGCTCTATCCCAGCAGTCTCATTTGGTGCTCCAGATTGTAATAATTCTGGTGTAAATCCTGTGTATTTAGTAAATAAAAATGGATTTTGAGCTGTAGCGTAGATTCTTAATTTAGAGAAATATTTTATAGCATCTTCAGATAAAGTATATCCAATAGAAATATTATTAATCCTTAAATAATCTCCGTTTTCTAAATAATAACTAGAAGCTACCGCATCTCTATCTGCTCCTGGGTTTACATTTGTAGATCCTGGTCCTGTCCAACGGTTATCGTAAACTTCTTTGGTTACATTTTCTCCACCATCAATACGCACTCCTTTAAGTCCGTTATAAACTTTATTTCCTCCAACACCAAATGCATCTACGTTAAAATCAAATCTTTTATAATTTAATCCTAAATTAATTCCGTAGTTAAATTTAGGTAAATAAGAATCCATAAAAACCTTATCTCTATCATCTATAATACCATCTTCATTTTGGTCTTTATATTTTAAATAACCAGGTTTTGCACTTTCTAAACTCGCACTATTATCAATTTCGTCTTGTGTTTGCCATACACCATCTGCTTCATACATCCACCAAGCGTAAAGAGGCTGACCTTCTTGCAGTCTTTTGGTTATTTGTCCATTTGCCAAACTACCTCCTGTATTACCATCGTATGCTGGTTTAACATCTTGCAAAACATTTTTGTTATATCCGTAGTTAACTCCAATGCTGTATGAAAAATCTTCACTTACCTGATCTTGCCAGTTTAAAGCAACTTCAAAACCTTCGTTATTTACCTCCCCTCCATGATCATAATAAGAAGCTTGGAAAGCAGAGTTTAATAAAGGTTTTACATTCATAATAGCATTTTCGGTAGTTCTATTATAGTAATCTAAATTAGCAGACAGTCTACTTTCTAATATTGAAATATCTAATCCTGCAAAAATCTCATTTGTTTTTTCCCAAGTTAATTCTGTTACTGGGGTTCCAAAACTAGAACCAAAAATTAAAGATTGGTTTGGTCCAAACACATAGTTATTACTATTACTCCCAGGATCTGTACTCACTGTATTTGTGTTTAATTGAGGTACATTTGCATTTCCTAATTTACCGTATCCTCCACGGATTTTTAAGAAATCAATCCCTGAATTACTCATAAATTCTTCACGAGAAATTACCCAACCTGCACTGAATGATGGGAAATTACCCCAATATTCTTCATTCTCTTTAAAGAAACTGTCTCCATCTCTTCTAAAGTTTGCAGTAATAAAATATTTATTATCAAAGTTGTATTGAAGTCTTCCAAAATAAGAAAGCTTTGTTCTGATATTACTGTAGCCTTGTTCAGCTATTTTATCATAATCTGATGAAGCCATATCGATATTCCAATATTGTTCTTGACTTGGAACATCATACCCTTTTACATAACTTCTATAATTATCATTTCTTAAATCTCTAGTAAGCCCAAGTAACATATTAAAGTTATGCTTGTTGAACGACTTATCTATGGTTATAAAAGTATCCCAGTTATAACGAAATTCCTCTCTATTTTCATAAGAAAGATCGTTATTGACATAAGTTAATGAGGTAGGATTTTCTTCTTTTAACTGATCAAATTGACCTGATGTTCTTGTAGGGTCTGAAGTTAACCATCTCCCTTTAACATCATTAAATACTCTCTTTTTGTAGTAATATTTTGTAGCCCCAAATCTAGAACTCAATTTTAACCAATCTGTAACATCAAATTCCGCCTTAAATAACCCTTGAAGGTTTGTAGTTTGAATCTTCTGATTATCATAAAAAGCATTAGCAACTGGATTCCCAATAGAATTTAAACGTCCAATTGTTTCTCCCGGAGCACCTTGATAACCAACTAATCCAGTAGATTGATTTACAAAGCTTTGCCCATATTGACCGCTTTCATAATAAACAGGAACTAAAGGAGATTGTCTGTAAGCATCATTAAATACTCCATATCCTTTAGGATTCTCATTTGTAAAAGATAAGTTTACATTAGGAGTTAATTTTAATCTTCCTTCAAAAAGCTTAAAAGTATTGTTAGTCCTAATAGTAGTTCTATTATATCGTTGATCTTTTAATAAACCATCTTCATTATAATTATTTACACTGAAGAAATAATCAACATTTTCCGAACCTCCAGAAATAGCTACATTATTATTGTTAGAAAAAGCCGTTCCTATTAGTTCATCATACCAATCTGTATCATACGCTTGATTTGGCGATAATTGATAAGATCCTCCAGTTGACGTTTGCTTTTCATTAAAGTAGTTAATATACTCCTGTCCATTAGCCATCTCTACTGGATTTAGCACAGATTTAGCTCCGTAGAAAGATTCTACTTTAATTTTAGCTTTTCCACTTTTACCACTTTTTGTTGTAATTAAAACAACCCCATTGGCAGCATCACTACCATAAATTGCTGCGGAAGAAGCATCTTTCATAATATCAACACTAGCAATATCACTAGGACTGATATTCTGAATATTACTTACCATAATTCCATCTACAACATATAAAGGACTACTCCCAGCAGATGCCGTTCCAACCCCTCTAATAACAACCTTAGGGTCTGTACCTGGCGCATCACTATTTATAATGTTTACCCCTGCAACTTTACCTTGTAAAGACTGCATTGCATTAAGTGCTGGCTGTTCTGCTATATCTTCAGCTTTTGCAGATACAATAGCTCCTGTTAAATCGGAACGCCTTTGTGTACCATAACCTACCACCACTACTTCGTCTAATTGGTTGGTAGAAACTGTAAGAGAAACGTTTATTGAAGAAGTGTTTCCTACTACAATTTCTTGAGGCTCCATTCCTACATAAGAAAATACAAGTGTATCTCCATTAGTAGCTTCAATAGAATAATTTCCATCGAAATCTGTTTGGGTTCCTGTTGTGGTTCCCTTAATTAAAACTGATGCTCCTGGTAACGGCATGTCTTGATCATCCGTAATTACACCAGAAATTGTTTGCTGTTGGGCGAACCCTGAAAAACAACATAACAATATAAATGTTAACAAATAATTTTTCATTTCTATTTACATATTAAAGTTAGCTTCTTAAAACTATCATAAACTATAACGATGTAGTAGAAAAACACCACTTCTTAAATACATCATTAGTGAGAACTGTTCTTAAGGCAGGTTTTTAGAGGGATTCAAGTGTGTTAAAATGAAGTAATTCTATACAAAATTACAAAATGTAGTAGTGATGATGTATTATTTCAATGTTAATTTCGTTTTTTTAGACCCTAAAAAATGATGATTTTTCATTTAAAACCTAAAATTTTAAGATTATAGCATTCTAAGTTTTGTTAAAATAAGGATAGATAACTCCTTAAATCAACTACCTAGAGGCAAGTCTACGAGGTATTCAAAGTAAAATAATTTAATCCATTTTAACGTAGAACTCTTCGATATACTCAGAACAGACTCTGGAAAAAAACCTCAATGAGGGATTAATAGCAAAGGACTATTTTGAAAACCTCATTTAAACTTCGATATAAGTAGAGGCTAATAAATTCCGTTAACTTTTGTAGGACAACAATAATATGTTTTATAAGTTTAAGCTACAGATTCACAGATTTATTTTTCTTCTCTTCTCTTATTAAGGTTATGGGCAAGGGAAGGCAAAAAAATATTTGTGAATTCGTGGCAGAAAAACTTTGCAGCCTAGGTATAGGAGATTTTTCAAATAAAAATCATTAATGTCCGAATAAAATATAAGACCGCTTCGCTGTAAGAGAAAAGAACAAAGACTAAATCTAAACTATTACAAAATGAGTAGTTTAAAGAAACAACATTACCAACTCCTTCTTTTTATTCATTTTTCTTGATAGTAAAGGGGGAGGTATTTTAAAAACCTCTTTTAAACCTTGGTATAAGTGGAGTCCAATAAATCCAATCCCGTTAACTTTTATCGGACAACAATAATAAAAAATAGAAACTATATATTCATTAAATACTCATTAAGATTCTGTTCTGAGGTTAAGTCCAACTTTTTACGTAATCTGTATCTGTGGATTTCTACTCCTCTCACCGAAATACTCATAAGTGGTGCAATTTCTTTACTAGATAAATTCATTTTTAGATATGCACATAACTTTAAATCCTTAGAAGTAAGCTTATCTGGATGAAGTTGTAATAGGTTTTTGAAAAATGAATCGTGAATTTCATTAAAATTAGATTCAAAAATCTCCCAGTCGTTTGCGTTATTAATATTACGATCTACTTTTTTAAGGAGTTTATTAAAACGTACTTTATCAATTATTTCTGACTTAAAATGATTTAACTCTTCTTTTAAATCTACAAGAATCTCATTTTTCTTAGTCATCTCCATGGCGGTATTTGCCAATTCTTTAGTTTTCTTTTTTAACTCTTGTTCATGCTGTTGCTTCTCAATCTCATTAAGTTTTTTCTCATGCCTTAGTGCCTCTTCCTTTCTATTAAGCTCTTTTTGATGCTCAAACTGATCATCTAGATATTTTTTATGGCGAATTAAAACAAACTTATTCACCGTAAAAACTCCTACTATAATAATTGCTAAAATTCCTAGTGCAAGAAGAATTCCCCAAACACCTAGATACCATGGTTTTTTTGTTTCCAACTCAAGTTTAATTCCTGTTTTGGAAATTTCTGTTTTCATTTTAGAGCGGATATCTATAGTAGTTTCTCCATAAGGCAAATTTGTAACTATAATTTTACCATTTTGTGCATCTCTATATTCTGTTTTTTCTCCATTAGACAAGCTATAAACAATAGAGTTATTTGTAAGAAAAGGAACAGAAGTTTCAATTATAATAGTATCTCGCGGCTTAAATACATGCAAACTATCTAAAGGCAAAGGGTTTCCGTTCTTTAAAACTCTATTTATTATGGGATTTTCATGTTTTTTATTTCCGCTAATCTTTTTTGTATTAACCGCTAGGATGTCGTTATATAATGCTATCTGAACTAATGAATCGTTTACCACAATGGCTCTTTCGTCATTTTTTAACAATCGATTTGCATAATACCTAGAAGGAATATAAAATTGAGAATTTTCATCATTTAACTGCTCTCGCATAAATAACATCCCATCCGCTTTTTTAAAAATAACAGGTTGCACTCCATCATCTGTAATTGGATAGGCTGCAGCATCTTTTCCTAAAATAGTTCTTAACGATTCAAAAGGTTCAATTTTTTGCTCTATAGGATTATAAACAAACCACTTATTATTGTTATAAAAAGCTATTTGTCCTTCTATTTTAAAAATTTTCACCAAATAAATATTTGATAACGCTGTATTATATTGCTCTTCTATTCGAAGAATTTTAGCGTAATCTTCAGAAAAATGAACTCTATAAATCCCTTTATAAGTATGAGCTACCCATGCAATATGATCTTTTTCGAAAACTATTTTTTTAACAGGAAAATCTATTCCTTCTACATCATTTACCTTCCACTCTTTACCATTTTTTTTATAAAGTGTAAGTCCAGAATAATTTCCTTGTATATACGTATTTTGCTTTCCATCTATCTTCTTAAAAACGTAGCCTCCATTTTTATCAGAAATGACTTCCAATTTTTTATTTTTTATTTGATATGTTGCAAGATTATGCCCACAAACAATAACATCGTCAACCAGTGTTAAATCCCAAATATGTCCTTGAGAACCTTCAATAAATTCTATACTATCTTGGTTTCCTACATATACCCCTGTATTGGTAGCAATATAGGTTTGATTATTTAAAGAAACCATATCATAAACACCGCCAATATCGAGTTTAGAAGGGTTTAAATAATACGCATCAAAATGTATTGGAATTGCAGAAACTCCATTGTCTAATGAGAGCCATAAAATTCCTCTATCTGTAAATAAACTTCCAAGAATGGTGTTGTTTTGAAGTCCATTTTGAACATTTAAATTGTAAAACTGTTCTGTCTTACGATTAAAAACATACATTCCATTTTTAATAGTTCCCAAGAAAATATAATCCTTGTTTATAGTTATTTTATTGAGCTGATTATGCTTCATCAACTCATTAAGAGGATGCTTCCAAGGTTTTAAACTATTATTATCCCATATAAAACAACCGTTAAGAGATGTTCCTATTATAATTTTATTGCCTTCAAAAGAAGCAATAGATTGTACTTTATAATCTTTTAAAAGTGTTGTTTGCTGCTGAAGTATTAATTCATCATCTATTAACTTATAGATCCCTTTATCTCTTCCAAAAACAAAAAATTCGCCATTAACTACATTAGCACCTAAAATGGTGGTTTCAGATTTTAGTACATTTATTTTTTCATTTTTATAAATAAATATGCCACTGAAGGATTTAAAAATTATAGCGTCTTTTAATTTGTAAATAGACCAAATAGATTCCGTTTCAATATTAGTTGCTGCTAATTGATTACTCAAACTAGTATATTGCAACTCTCCGGTGGATGTTTTTTCCCAAAATCCAAACTCCTCATAAGACCCAGTGTAAATTTTATTATCAAAATAAGCTACAGAGCGAACAATTGTTTTATTAGGCAATTCATAAAATCGCCAAGTATTGCCATCAAACTCTAGCAAACCTTCATTATTAGCTACATATAAATTCTTGTCTCCATATGCAATACCCCAGTTCTGGATTCCAGCCTGATAATCTCCTACATTAAAGTTATGAATAGGTGGTCTCCGCTGTCCATTTAATAGGAAAGAACAAAGTAGAATTGCTAGAATACTAAATTTATGGTAGCGTTGATAGAAGCTCATGCTTTGCGAAAATTTCTTTTAAAATACTAAAATCCTAAAAAAGGAATCGTAATTGTTATTCTTGAAAGTTTTAAATTGAAGCTATTCTTTTATCTTTACAACTAAATTTCAATTTAAAATTTTCAACGAAAATACACATAATGACTGAAAATCTTCTTTTAATAATTGTCGCATTTATATTTGCCATTGGTGGGATCTTTTTGGGTATCTATATTCAGAAATTAAAAAACAATAGTACCCAAGGGGCTTTTGACGCCCAAGAAGCCCAATTATTAGAGCAAATAGCACAGTTAAAAAACAGTATAGAAAAAGAAGTTTTAGCAAAAGAAGCTATTAGACAAGAGAAAGATTCCCTTGCAATTCGGCTATCTAGAAAAGAAGTAGATTTTGATAATTTATTAGAGCGAAATAAAGAGCAAAAAGCAGAAGTAGAACAACTCCAAGTAAAGTTTGAAGAAAAATTTCAGGTTTTAGCTAATAAAATTTTAGAAGAGAAATCTCAGAAATTTACACTTCAGAATAAAGAAAATATAACAAATATTTTAACACCTCTTCAGGAGAAAATTCAACATTTTGAGAAACGAGTAGAAGACAGTAATAAGGAAAGTATTACCCGCCATTCTGCTTTACAAGAACAATTAAGAAACTTAAAAGACTTAAATCAGCAAATTACAAAAGAGGCTTCCAATCTTACCAAAGCGCTAAAAGGCGATACAAAAATGCAAGGAAATTGGGGAGAATTGGTGCTTGAGCGCGTCCTCGAAAAATCGGGTCTAGAAAAAGGAAGTGAATATACGGTGCAAAATAGTTTTACTACGGATGAAGGTAAACGTGTATTGCCAGATGTAATTATTCATTTACCAGATAATAAAAAAATGATTGTCGATTCAAAAGTTTCGTTAATTGCTTATGAACGTTATGTAAATGAAGAAGATGAAGATTTAAGGCCTGCTTTATTAAAAGAGCATGTAAATTCTATTAAAAAACACGTAGAGCAATTAAGTGCAAAGAATTATCACGACTTATACAAAATTGAAAGTCCTGATTTTGTATTACTCTTTATCCCTATGGAACCTGCCTTTGCCATAGCATCCCAACAAGAACCACAATTGTACAATATTGCTTTTGAAAAAAATATAGTTATTGTTACCCCTTCCACCCTTTTGGCAACACTACGCACCATTGACAGCATGTGGCAAAACGATAAACAACATAAAAATGCACTAGATATTGCTATCCAAGCCGGACGGCTGTACGATCAATTTAAAAACCTTTTAGACGATTTAGAAAAAGTAGGGAAACAGCTTAATACTGTTCAAACTTCCTACGCAAGTTCTATGACTAAACTTACAGGAAAAGGGAATCTGCTTGGACGTGTAGAAAAACTTAAAAAGTTAGGAGCCAAAGCAAGTAAGCAAATAGACCAGAAATGGCTAAATCGAGTTTCAGACGAGCAAGACGAATTGGATGAACTCCCTGCTTCTGATCAAAATAAATTACTATAAAACCACCTACCAATTTTTAAATTTGAATAACTAATTATCTTAAAATGACTCCAAAATTCAAGCCCGTAAGCGCTTCCACTGTTGAAATATCTGAACTCATGCTTCCCTCCCACTCTAATTTTAGTGGGAAAATCCATGGGGGATTCATACTTTCTCTTCTAGACCAAATAGCATTTGCATGTGCTTCAAAACATTCAGGATCTTATTGTGTTACAGCCTCTGTAGATACTGTAGATTTTTTAATGCCGATAGAAATTGGCGAATTAGTAACCATGAAAGCTTCCGTAAATTTTGTCGGAAATACATCTATCGTTATTGGAATTCGTGTTGAGGCTGAAAATATTAGAACTGGAGAAATCAAACATTGTAATTCTTCTTATTTTACAATGGTTGCCAAAGATGACGATGGTAAAAGTGTAAAAGTACCAGGTCTTATTTTAAAGACAGAAAACGATTTAAAACGTTTTTTTAAGAGTATCAAACGAAACCAACTGAGAAAAGAGCGCCATGACTATGCTAATAAATTGGATTATACAGTTAACCAACTGATCCATGAATTAGAAGGTTATAATGTTCAAATAGATTTGTAATTTATCGATTTAAAAAACGATATCTCTGTTTATCGTTTAAATAAGTGATAAAATTAATTATCGTTAAAATAGACGATATTTGTATATATCGGCTAAAAACACGATATTTGATACTCCCGGGTAAAAACCCAATATATTATGACAAGTATTATAACAGGAGATATTATTAATTCTAGGGAAATAAAAAATCCCGAAGAATGGTTAGCACCCTTAAAAGAAATTTTTTATAACATCGATTCTTCAAATAAGTATTGGGAAATTTATAGAGGAGACAGTTTTCAAATAGAAATAAAAGATTGGTATCAAGCTTTTGAAATGGCTGTATTGATAAAAGCTACTATAAAAAGTATAAAGGCGCTAGATGTACGTATGGCAATTGGAGTTGGAGAGAAAACACACAAAGCCAAACGTATTTCTGAATCTAATGGAAGTGCTTTTATTTATTCTGGAGAAGAGTTTGAAAAACTAAAACAAAATAAGGTCAATTTGGCAATAAAAACGGCTAATAACGAGTTAAATGAAGAGTTAAATCTATATTTTAAACTTGCTTTAATTGCCATGGATAATTGGACAAAAAAATCGGCAGAAATTGTAACACTTTCCATCAAAAATCCTGAATTGCCTCAAGAGGAATTAGGGAATATTATAGGAATTAAGCAAAATACTGTGAGCGAACATTTAAAAAGAGCATCGTTTGAAGAAATTATGGAAGTTGATAAAATGTATCGCCATAAAATAAGCACTTTATAAAACAGCAAAAATGGAGTTATTTTTAAAACTATTCTTAGCGCATCTATTAGGAGACTTTACATTTCAATCAAAAAAATGGGTCGTAGAAAAAGAAGAAAAGAAACTAACTTCAGGAAAACTTTATTTACATATACTCCTCCATACGCTACTAGCTTTTTTATTTATTTGGGATCTAAGTTTATGGTATATCCCTTTAATTATAGGGGTTTCACACTTTTTTATTGATGCTGGAAAGCTTTTATTTCAAACCGAAAAATCTAAAAGACTTTTATTTTTTATTGATCAAATTTTACACATATTAGTAATTTTCATTATCAGTAAATTACAAGGATCCTTAAATTTCAACTTAGATATTTTAAGCAGCACACAAACATTACTTGTTATTACGGCTATAATATTTCTAACACAGCCTACTTCAATTTTAATAAAAACATTAATCTCAATTTACACTCCTAAAACAGAAATGGATAAAGGAGATTCCTTAGAAAATGCAGGAAAATATATTGGGATGCTAGAGCGTTTACTTGTTTTTACTTTTATTGCTACAAACCATTGGGAAGGAGTAGGTTTTTTAATTGCAGCCAAATCGATTTTTAGATTTAGCGATCTCACAGAGGCTAAAGATCGAAAACTTACCGAGTATATATTAATTGGAACCCTACTTAGTTTTGGAATAGCCATTGTTATTTCTCTATTGTTTATTTTTCTACTGAAGTAAACTCTTTTAACCAGTAACTAGTGTAGGAATATTCAAACCTCTATTAACGAGGCGTATTCAGAAAATTACTGTATTTTCAAGATTATTCCATACAATCTACTATTCAAGAAAAAATATGGAAAAAACTAACAGTAATATCTGTGGATACAATAATATTAATTTAGCGCTCACGTTTAAACGAAAAAACAGTACGTATTTGCCTTATCTATCATACCAAATAAAAAAAGCGCTCCATTTCTTGAGCGCTTTTATGCATGATTTTATAATTACTTTAATCGGTCTTTAACATATTCTATTTCCGTTTTATAATGTGGCAGTGGTTTTCCATCTTCATCCAGATTTACCATAATAATTTTATCAATTGTAATTATGGTTTGCCTAGTCATTTTATTACGAACCTCACAACTCAATGTTAAGGATGTTTTTCCAAATTTTTTAACCTCTATACCTATTTCAATAATATCTCCTTTTCTAGCGGAAGAGATAAAATTTATTTCAGACATATATTTAGTTACCACATAGTTATTCTCAAGCTGAATAATACTATATAGTGCAGCTTCTTCATCTATCCATGCTAATAATTTCCCTCCAAAAAGGGTTTCATTAGCATTTAAATCTTCTGGTTTTACCCATTTTCTAGTATGAAACCTCATTGTTATTTTTTCTAAAAATATTAATAATTATTTTGCTACTACTGCAGAAAACATCCAAACCAATTTTTCTTGCTCAGTAATATAATCACTCATTAAAGATACAGTTCCTTCATCATTTATTTCGGAAGCAACTGCTAAAATTTCTCGTTCTATAATAAGTAGCTGCCTCAATCCGTCTAAAACAGTATTAACAGCCGCAACACTATCAAAAACATTTTCAACTTCTTCTATTTTTGAAATTTTAGTATAGACTTTATAAGAATGTAATGGTGTTACCCCTAAAGTTAAAATACGTTCCGCAACTTCATCTATATTTTCTAAAGAACCATTATACAACTCCTCAAACTTTTCATGTAATACAAAAAAATCTTTCCCTTTAATATTCCAATGCAAACCTCTCACGTTCATATAAAATATTTGATAGTTTGCTAAAAGCTCATTTAACTTTTCTGCTGTATTTTTAGACCCTTCATGGGTTAATCCTATTTTATTTAACTCTTGTAAATTCATTTTATATCTGTTTATTTTTCTGTATGCAAGATACTTGATAAGCTGTAAATAGAAAAATACTATCGATATGTTATTTTTATATAATAATAATTTATAGTTATTATGAATTCTATAAAAAAGTATGTTATACTAAGTAACTAGCTCAGGGCAAGCCCACAAGGTATTCAAGGAAGTAAATTTAACTCTTTCAACGCAGAGCCCTTCTACTTCTATGGGGCATTAAATCATAAAAACTATACCATGAAGCGAAACTATACTTTTTCAATTAAATAAAATTATTACCTTACTTTCATTATTTTTCTCACTTTAAACTAATTTAAATGAATCCACATTTACCCTCAAAAAAAGCATTAAGTAAGTATGTTTTTCTCACAAGTATTTTATGGTTAGTATTTTTTTCAATTAAAGTTCAAGCCCAAGGGTTTGAAGGTTATTATAGATACCCAAACATACATAACAATACTATTATTTTTACTGCGGAAGGAGATTTATGGAAAGTTTCTATCCAAGGAGGATTGGCTCAAAAAATTACTTCACATTTGGAGGAAGAAATAGCTCCTGCAATTTCTCCAGACGGAAAGTTAGTTGCATATTCTGCTAGTTATGAAGGCCCAACAGAAGTTTATACAATTCCTATAGATGGTGGAATTCCTACACGATGGACTTACGAAAGTGATTTTTCTTTAGTAAATGGATGGACTCCTAATCAAGAGTTAGTTTATGACACCAGAGCCTACTCTACCTTACCTAACAGACAACTAGTTGCTATTAACTTAACTTCAAAAGAGAAAAAAGTTATCCAATTAAGTCAGGCAAGTGAAGCTTCTTTTAGTGATGACGGAAAAACCGTTTTTTTTGTTACTCCAGCCTATCATGGTAATGTTACCAAAAGATACAAAGGTGGAACAGCAAGACAGGTTTGGAAGTATACAGAAGGAGCACCAGAAGCCATCAAACTAACTACAGATTATCTAGGAGAAAGTCATCATCCTATGTTTTTTAATAATCGAGTTTACCATATTACAGATCGAGATGGAACAATGAATATTTGGTCTGTAAACCTTAATGGAAAAGACCTACAACAGCATACTTTTCATAAAGATTTTGACATTAGGTATGCAAAACAAAACCAAGGAAATATTGTTTATCAAAGAGGAGCAGATATATGGGTATACAATATTAAAGAAAACACCGATAAAAAAATCAATATAAAAATTGTATCAGATTTAGAGCAACTTCAAGAAAAATGGGAGGAAAATCCTAAAAAATATATTACAGCTGTAGAACCAGATTATTCTGGAGAAAAAATTGTGGTAACTTCCAGAGGAAGGATTTTTGTTTTTCCTACTAAAAGCGGAAGAACTATAGATTTTACTAATAAAAGTAATGTTAGATATAGAGATGCTTTTTTTTCTACTGATGGTAAAAATATATATGCTTTATCTGATGAATCTGAAGAATTTGAATTTGTTTCATTACCCGCAAATGGCATTGGAGAAGCAAAACAAATTACAAAAAACGGAAGCGTTTTACGCTATGCCGGTATTCCTTCTCCCGATGGTAAATTTATAGCCTACGATGATTTAGAAAACAGACTTTTTATTTTAAATATCTCTTCTGGAGAAAGTGTTGAAATTCCTACTAAACATGAAGGAATTGGCTCTTTCTCATGGTCGCCAGACAGTAAGTATTTGGCATACGTGCAAACAGCTTATAACACCATGAATCAACTATACATTTATAATATAAGCTCAAAAGATAACTTTCCAATTACTACTGATAGAGCTAATGATAAAAACCCACAATGGAGTGATGACGGAAAATACATCTATTTCCTTTCCGATAGAAGCTTTACTTCCTTAGTTGGTTCTCCATGGGGCACCAGACAACCAGAGCCGTATTTTGATGCGAGCGAAAAAATATATTGTATTCCTTTACAAAAAGATACTAAAACTGCTTTTGCCGAAGAGAATGAGTTAACTGTTGATTCAGAGAAAAAGGAAGAGAAAGAGAAAGAAACTAAAGTGAGCGTTAAAATAGATGCTCAAAATATTATAAATAGAGTCTATGAGCTTCCTATAAAACCTGGGAATTATAGCAATTTAGCGGTTACAAAAAATGCTTTATATTTTACTGTAAGAGAAACTGGTGTAGACGCCAAAACTCATTTGGCTTCAGTAAAAATAAGCAACGAAACTCAGAAAGTAGACGTTATTGTAAATGATATTCAGAACTTTAAGTTATCTGGAGATAAGTCTAAAATCTTACTAAAAAAAAGCAACAAATACTATATGTTTGAAGCTGCTCCAAAAAAAGTAAGTGATTTAAGCGAGAATGAAATAGACCTAAGTAATTGGAAATTTCCTATCTCCCCAAAAGAAGACTGGAAACAAATTTTTACAGATGCTTGGAGAATGGAAAGAGACTATTTCTATGATCAAAATATGCATGGTGTAAATTGGGACGCTATGCATAAAAAGTACGCTCCACTACTGGAAAGAATTACTACTAGAGAAGAACTTTCAGACTTAATTGGAAGGTATGTTGGAGAGCTTTCTGCTTTACATACAAGCGTTCGAGGAGGCGATTTAAGAGAGGATAAAGAAGATGTTTCGGTGGCTAGCTTAGGTGCTATTTTTAGTAGAGATCCAAAAAATAACGGATATAGAATTGAACATATTTACAAAGCAGATCCAGATTATCCTGATGAAAAATCTCCTTTAGACGATCCTTATTTAAATATTAATACTGGAGATATTATAACTGCAGTTAATGGGAATGCGGCATTGGAGGTTTTAGATATTGGAGCTTTGATTCGCAATAAGCAAGAAAAGCAAGTTAGACTTACTGTTAAAAGTAAATCTGGAACTAAAGATATAATTGTAAAACCAATTAAAAACGAATACAGTTTACGTTACAGAGATTGGGAATATTCTAGAAGATTAGAAGTTGAAAATAAAACAGATAGCAAGGTTGGATATGTGCATTTGCAGGCTATGACTGCGCCAGATCTTAACCAATGGTACAGAGAATTCTATCCTGTTTTTGACCGACAAGGACTCATTATTGATGTTAGAAATAATAGAGGTGGAAATATAGAAAGTTTTATTTTAGAAAAACTACTCCGCAAAGCATGGATGTATTGGAAACAAAGATCTGGAAAACCCTATTGGAATATGCAATACGCATTTAGAGGTCATATTGTAATTTTGGTTAATGAAAATACTGCTTCAGACGGAGAAGCTTTTGCAGAAGGTTTTAGAAAATTAAATCTCGGAAAAGCTATTGGAACCAGAACATGGGGAGGAGAAATATGGCTTAGCGGCGTCAATCAACTATCGGATAACGGAATTGCAAGAGCTCCAATGATGGGAGTATATAATGATGAAGGTGAATGGGTTATAGAAGGACATGGTTTCGAGCCAGATATTGAAGTTAACAATTTACCACATGCTACTTTTAACGGTAAGGATGCGCAATTAGAGGCTGCTATTAATCATTTAATGGAATTAATTAAAAAAGATCCACGTTTAGTTCCAGATCCGCCCGCATATCCAGATAAGTCGTTTAATAATAAGTAATTATAATCAATACTACATCATTAAGAGGTCTAAAAAGTAATTAAACTCTAAATGTCATCCTGAGCTTGTCGAAGGATTATTTAGAGTTTAATTATTTTTTAGACAGCCTCTTATTATTCTTAATCCATTTCGACGTGGAACCCTTCAAGATATTCAGGACAGGCTCTGGTGAATAAAACCCTCAATGAGAGATTCAAAAAGTTAAAATTAAAACTTTAACAAACTTTAACTTGTCAAATTGACAAAATACTATTCTTTTTGAAGATTCTATAAGTTCTTAGCAATCCCTATAACTAAAATTTATAACAAACCTATTTAAATACCTGCTAATTAGTACTCCTTATGAAAATTAAACATATTATCTACCTCCTATTACTTATTGGTATTGGCGGACTTATTGCCTATCGAATAAATAAAAACAATAATGAAAATGGTAGCAATTCCAAAGCTAAAAACAGCGCCCCTGTTACCGTAAAAGGAATGATTTTAAAACCGCAAGAATTCAAAGATAATTTATCGCTTTCGGGCTCTTTAGAGGCAAATGAGCAAGTAGATATCCGAAGTGAGGTTACTGGGGTTGTTCAAAGTATTAATTTTGATGAAGGAAGTAAAGTTAACGAAGGACAAATATTAATTAAGGTTAATGATATTGAATTACGTGCACAATTATCTAAAGTAGAAACCGCACAAAAATTAGCTTCAGAAAATGAAAGGAGAGCCAAACTTCTCCTAGAAAAACAAGCCATAAGTCAGGAAGAATATGATGTAGCTAGTGCCGATTTTCAATCTGCCAAAGCCGAATCTGATTTGATAGCCGCGCAACTTTCTAAAACTTCTATCCGAGCTCCTTTTTCTGGAACTATTGGATTACGCTCTATTTCTAAAGGAAGTTATGTTACCCCAACAACAATGATTGCTAAACTAGTAAACACTACTAAATTAAAACTTACATTTTCTATTCCTGAAAAATATGCTTCTAGAATGAGACTAAATGGAGCATTTACATTTACAACTACCAGTTCTAATAAAGAATATACTGCAGAAATTTACGCCATAGAACCAGAAGTTGACACTGCTACCAGAACTTTAAAAATACGAGCCATAACAGATAATTCTGAAGGAAATTTGTACCCTGGAATGTACGTAAATGTACTTTTACCTTTAGAAACCGTTCCAGATGCATTAATGGTTCCCACCGAAGCATTAATCCCTATTCAGAATGGTAAAAAAATATTTGTGGCTCATAATGGTAAAGCGCAAGAGATAGAAGTTAAAACGGGATCACGAACTGCTAATTCAATCAGAATAATTTCTGGACTTAAGTCTGGAGATACCATTTTAACATATGGAGTAATGGCCATTAATAACGGCACTCCAATTAAAGTTGATTTAACCCAAGACGCTAGTTCAGAAACCCCATGAATCTTTCTACCTTAAGCATAAAACGGCCTGTTCTTACCATTGTAATGAACATTACCATTATTCTATTTGGAATAATTGGTTATACTTTTTTAGGGATTCGAGAGTTCCCTTCTATTGATCCTGCACAAGTATCTGTTAGAACCAATTATGCTGGTGCAAATGCAGATATTATTGAATCTCAGATTACAGAACCACTAGAAAAATCTATCAACTCAATTGATGGTATTAGAAATATTACCTCTTCGAGTATTCAAGGTTCTAGTAGAATAAATATTGAATTCAATTTAGATAAAAACTTAGAAGAAGCAGCTAATGATGTGCGCGATAAAGTATCGCAAGCAGTACGTAGTCTCCCAGACGATATAGATGCGCCACCAGTAGTTTCAAAAGCGGATGCAGATGCGCAACGGATTTTATCAATGACCGTACAGAGCGATACTAAAAACATCCTTGAACTTTCTGATTATGCAGAAAATGTTATTGCACAACGTATAGAAACCATTCAGGGAGTAAGTAGTGTACAAATTTGGGGACAAAGAAAGTACGCCATGCGCCTATGGATAGACCCTATAAAACTTGCATCTTATGGTGCTACAGTTGGAGATGTACGTACCGCACTTTTAGCGCAAAATGTAGAACTTCCGTCAGGAAAATTAACTGGTAACAATACAGAACTAACAGTAAAAACTATTGGAAATCTTTCTACTGAAGAAGGATTTGACAATATTATTATTTTAGCTGATGGTGAAAAAGTAGTTCGTTTTAGCGATGTAGGAAAAGCCACTTTAGAAGGTGAAAATATGGAGACCAAAATGAGCGATTCTGGTCAGCCTATGGTTGCTGTAGCTGTAATTCCACAGCCAGGTACAAATTATCTTGATATAGCGGATGCTTTTTATAAAGAATACGAACAGCTTAAAAAAGATCTTCCTGAAGGTTTTAAATTGAATGTAGTAATTGACGACACTGTTTTCGTGAAAAAAGCGGTTACTGAAGTTGCTGAAACTCTATTAATTTCTATCATTCTTGTTGTTTTAGTAATTTTCTTATTCTTCAGAAATTGGTCAATGGCGCTTCGTCCATTAATAGATATTCCTGTTTCTTTAATTGCTACATTTTTTATAATGTGGGCATTAGGATATTCCATAAATGTACTCACCCTTTTAGCTATTGTTTTAGCAACTGGATTGGTGGTAGATGACGGAATTGTAGTTACCGAAAACATTTATAAAAAGGTAGAAGAAGGTATGAGTCCTATAGAAGCTGCTATAAAAGGTTCTAATGAAATTTTCTTTGCTGTAATTTCTATCTCTGTAACCTTAGCTGCTGTTTTTCTTCCTGTTATTTTCCTTGAAGGCTTTGTTGGTCGCTTATTTAGAGAGTTTGGGGTTGTACTTGCTGCAGCTGTTTTAGTATCGGCATTTGTATCGTTAACTCTTACCCCGATGCTGAATGCGTATTTAATGAAAGGTGGAAAACAAAAACATACTAAATTCTACAATCTTACCGAGCCTTATTTTATTCAGATGAATAAAAGCTATGCCAGTTCTTTAAGTAGTTTTATGAAACGTAAATGGTTGAGTTTTCCGATCTTATTAGTCTGCATTGGAATGATTGGCCTTTTTTACAACATCCTGCAAAAAGAAACAGCTCCTTATGAAGACCGTGGTTTTGTAAGTTTAAGTATTACAGCTCCAGAAGGTTCTTCTTATGAATATATGGATCAATATATGACCCATATTACTAAGCTTATAAACGATTCTGTTCCAGAAAAAAAAGTGAGTTTAATTCTTACCTCTCCTGGTTTTGGATCTTCTTCTGTAAATAGTGGAAGAGCGTTTATAGCTTTAAAAGATATTCATGAAAGAGAGCGCTCTCAACATGAAATTGCAGATAATCTTGGAGATTGGACCAAAAGTTATGTTGGAGCAAAAACAAATGTTTCCGAAAAACCTACCATTTCTGTTAACAGAAGAGGCGGTCCTCCTATTCAATATATTATTCAAGCACCAAATTTTGAAAAGTTAGAAGAAAAGATTCCTGAATTTATGAAGGAAGCCGAAAACAACCCTACTTTTTCATATACCGATGTTGACCTTAAATTTAATAAACCCGAAATTTATGTAACCATCAATAGAGAAAAAGCAGAAAGCTTAGGAGTTTCTGTTAGAGATGTTGCTCAAACATTACAACTCTCTCTTAGTGGACAACGCTTCGGATATTTTTTGATGAATGGAAAACAATATCAGGTAATAGGTCAATTTGATAAAAAAGATAGAAATGCACCTACAGATTTAACTTCAATCTTTGTTAAAAATAAAGACGGGCTTTTAATTCAGCTTGATAATTTAGTAACCACATCAGAGCATAGTAGTCCGCCACAATTATTCCATAACAATAGATATTTATCTGCTACAGTGTCTGCTAATTTAGCTCCCGGAATGAGTATTAGTGATGGGATTGACGCTATGAATTCTATTAAAGAAAAAGTATTGGATGAGTCGTTTACTACCGATTTGGGTGGAGAATCTAGAGATTTTGTTGAAAGTAGCTCCAATACTATGTATGCTTTTGGATTGGCTTTATTATTAATTTTCTTGATTTTGGCAGCCCAATTTGAGAGTTTTATAGACCCATTAATTATAATTCTTACAGTTCCAATGGCAGTTGCTGGAGCTATGTTCTCCTTATGGATTTTCGGTCAAACTTGGAATATTTTTAGCCAAATAGGAACTATTATGCTTATTGGATTAGTTACCAAAAACGGAATTCTAATTGTTGAATTTGCCAATCAATTAAGAGAAGAAGGGATTCCAAAAGGCGAGGCTATTATCCAAGCTGCAGAATCGAGACTACGCCCTATTTTAATGACAAGTCTTACAATTGCCTTAGGTGCATTGCCTATTGCTTTATCGCTTGGAGCTGCTTCTACTAGTAGAATTGGAATGGGAGTTGTTATTATTGGAGGAACTATGTTTTCCTTAGTTCTAACATTATTTATTATTCCTGCTATTTATTCCATGTGGTCCAGAAATAAAAAACATAGACCTGAATTTGATGCGCTAGAAAACCTATAAAAATGAACAAACAATTTTCCATATTATTACTTTTAGTTTTTATTGTATGCTACGGAAGGGCACAAGAAACTCTTTCCGCAGAAAATGCTATACAAATTGCGCTAGAAAACAATTACGAAATTAGACTTGCAAAAAACGATTTAGAAATTGATGAAATTAGTACTTCTCTAGGTTTTGCTGGAATGTTGCCTCAAGTATATGGTACCCTAAACGACAATAATAGCATTCAGAATTTATCGCAAGTACGTTCAGACGGAACTGAAAACTCATTAGAAGATGCAAAAAATAATAGCTTAAGCTATGGAGTTGCTATGGATTGGACTCTTTTTGATGGTTTTAAAATGTTTGCAAAGTATGACCAACTCAAAGAGAATAAAAAGCTTGGAGATGTTGAATTACAAAAATCAATCCTCACCAATGTTAGTAATGTTTTAATAACGTATTACGATCTTGTCCAGCAACAGCAACAGCTTTCTGCTTTGGATAGCACGCTAGTGATCTCTCAGCAACGTGTGGATCTTGCTCAAAATAGATTTACCATTGGAAAAGCTTCTAAACTAGAAGTTTTAAATGCAAAAGTAGATTTAAATACAGACCAAACATTAATGCTCCGTCAAAAAGAGCTTTATGCAAATACAAAAGTAGAACTAAATCAACTTCTAGCTCGTGATGAAAAAGCCGCATTTAAAGTAGTTGATGAAATTTTTGTTGATAATAGTTTGTTTCTCCCTAATCTTGAAACCACAGCAAAAGAAAACAATCCAGAGTTGATGGCTCAGGTTATAAATAAACGAATTGCAGAACTCGATTTAAAGCAGACTCGTGCGTTAAGGTACCCTACCCTAGTTGCAACTACTGGATATAATTTTAGCGATTCTGAATCTAGTTTAGGATTTACAACGAGTTCTTCTGCTCATGGATTAAATTATGGTTTTAGAGTGAATGTAAATGTATTTGATGGTTTCAATCAAAACAGAAGTGAAAAAATAGCTAAACTGAAAATAGATAACAGCAAACTTCTTATTGAACAACAAGAAAAAGCTTTATTATCTCAACTAAGCATAGCTTACCAAACCTATCAAACTAATTTAGACCTTATAGAATTAGAGCAAAATAATGAAGCCATTGCAAAAGAAAACTTGGAAATAACAATGCAGAAATATCGTATTGGAGCTATTCCTACTATAGAATTTAGAACAGCTCAGCTTAATTATATAAATGCACAATTACGATTTAGCAATGCTAATTTTCAAGCTAAACTATCAGAAATAGCTTTAAAAGCCCTATCTGGAAGTTTACCTTTATAGTTATTACAAACATAGTATCGTTAATAACTTGGGCGTAAAATAAATCTTACAACACTACTAAAAACATAAGTATTTTTAAAAAAGACTTTCGTAAGTTTGGTATAATTCAACTTAAAAAGTAAAAAATGAAGGTATTTCGTTTCCTTTCCATTCTTTATATTGGAATTTTAACTACACAATGTAAAGAAAATAAAACAGCAACTTCTGAAGTTCTTGAATCTAAAGAAACCGCTACTATTGCTATTGAAAAACCTAAGGATATTAAAACTCCAGAAGGCATGGTTTGGATTCCTGGAGGTAGTTATACCCAAGGTGCAAGAAGTGATGATAAGTTTGCTTTAAATCATGAAAAACCTGCGCATCCTGTGGAAGTAGATGGCTTTTTTATGGATGTTACCGAAGTTACAAATGATGAATATGCAAAGTTTGTAGCCGCTACCGGATACAAAACTGTAGCGGAAAGGGCAATTGAATGGGAAGAGATAAAAAAACAAGTTCCTCCTGGAACTCCTAAGCCTCACGATTCTATTCTCCAACCGGGTTCACTTATCTTCAAAAAAACAAAAACAAGTGTGCCTAATTTATACGATTTTTCTCAATGGTGGGAATGGAAAATTGGTGCCGATTGGAAGCATCCTAAAGGCCCTGATAGTTCTATTGAAGGAAAAGGAGATTACCCTGTAGTACATATAGCTTATGAAGATGCAATAGCCTATTGTGAATGGGCAGGAAGAAGACTTCCTACAGAATCGGAATGGGAATTAGCCGCTCATGGAGGGGTTAATAACTCAATGTATGCTTGGGGAGAAGATAAATCAAAATTAACCGCTCAAGCAAATACATGGAATGGAGAATTTCCTACAACTAACAGCAAAGCTGACGGTTATGAAAACAAAGCACCCGTAAAATCTTTTCCTCCAAACGCATATGGACTTTATGAAATGTCTGGAAATGTTTGGGAATGGACACAAGATTGGTTTAATGTAAACTATTACGGAGAAATGTTAGAACAAGGTCTTGTTGTAAATCCTCAAGGAGCAACTAAAGCCTACAACCCAAACAATCGTTATGTTCAGGAAAAAGTAATTAAAGGAGGATCTTTTTTATGTAGCGATACGTACTGTTCTAGTTACCGCATTTCTGCAAGAATGGCTACAGCCCTAGATTCTGGACAGGAGCACCTTGGTTTTAGAACTGTTGCTACTCCAGAAATGTTAAAAACAAAATAAGAAATTATTCTATTTCTTTAATTTTAATAATGGGCTTATGCTCAATAATGAAATTACAAGAATTAGCTATAAAACAATATTCATTTGCTTTATGATGTAGTTTTATAGCTTTTTCTTTTATAGAAATGTCGGAAACTGTAACAATAGGATTCAGAATTACCGTGGTAAATTTTCCACTACCATTTTTTTCTTCTTCCATAACTCCATAAGCAGTATCAGTATAATTCAACACTTCAATCCCAGAAGTGGCACAAAAATGTAAATACCAAAGCATATGGCAACTAGCTATAGACGATAGAAACAAATCTTCAGGATTATGCCGTTCCATATCTCCCCTAAAAGCAACATCCGAAGAGGCTAAAATAGTAGGTTTCCCTTCAATGGATACTATATGATTTCGGGAATAAGATTTATAATCTTTTGTACTCCCTCCCTGCGCTACAGGCCACAATATTGATGCTTTGTATTCGTGCTTCTTATTCATTATAAAAAATTAAAGCCATAAAATTAGCTAACCTTTTTATATAACACAACCAAGAAGTAAACTATCTCAGAGAAGCCACTAGGTATTCTCTCGAAAAACTTTTAACTCATTTTAACGCAGAGCTCTTGGACAAGCTCAAAACAAACTTCGGAGAATTAAACCCTCTGTGAAGGATTTAAATAAATCACTATTTGATTAAACTATCGTTATATAACTAAATAAAATTACGCTAATCATCTAGAAATACTTAATTTTATACTTTCTAACGTCTTTTTGAAATTCATAAATATTTTTAAGTGAAAATAGGAATAACAGCCGACCATGCAGGATTTGAGAAAAAAGAAGAATTAAAACAACTTTTAAAGGACAATAAGTATTCTTTTGAAGATTTCGGCGCTTTTTCTTACGATGCTACTGATGATTATTCTGATATTATTATTCCTTTAGCCAAAGCTATTTCAGAAGGAAAAATAGAAAGAGGAATTGCCATCTGTGGAAGTGGGGTTGGGGTTTCTATTGCTGCTAATAAATTTTCGGGGGTTCGTGCTACGTTAATTACCGAAAATTATTCTGCTCATCAAGGTGTTGAGCATGACAACATGAATCTTATGTGCCTTGGAGGGCGTGTAATTGGTTCTGCTTTAATTTGGGAGCTCACAGAAACTTTTTTAAATGCCACCTTCCATGAAGAAGAACGCTTTAAAAGAAGATTAAATAAGGTTTTAGAAATTGAAAAAAATAACTTTAAAGAAATAAATTAACAATAGTAGGTTATGGAAAATTTTGATTTTGGTATGGTTGGTCTTGGTGTTATGGGAAGAAATCTTTTGCTAAATATGGCAGATCATGGTTTCTCTGTTGCAGGTTTAGACCTAGATGCCGAAAAAGCAGCTTCCCTTGAAAATGAAGCCGACGAAAAACATACAATTAAAGGAACTACAGATACTAAAGAGTTTATTCAACTTATAAAAAAACCAAGAGCTATTATGCTTTTGGTTCCAGCAGGAAAACCTGTAGACAGCGTTATTAATTCAATTTTACCACATTTAGAAGAAGGTGATATTGTTGTTGACGGAGGGAATTCTTACTTTGAAGATACCAATAGACGTGTTAAAGAATTAAATGCAAAAGGTATTAATTACTTCGGAATGGGGATTTCTGGAGGTGAAAAAGGAGCTCGTTTTGGCCCTAGTATGATGCCTGGTGGAAATGAAAATGCATACGAAAGATTACGCCCTATTTTTGAGGCAGTAGCTGCAAAAGTAGATGGAGAGCCTTGTGTTACTTACCTCGGAAGTGGCTCGGCAGGAAACTATGTTAAAATGGTTCATAACGGTATTGAGTACGCTATTATGCAGCTTATCGCTGAAACTTATGATGTTTTAAAACGTGGATATAATTTTGAAGATAACGAGCTTCAACAGGTGTTTGAAACTTGGAATCAAGGAGCGCTACAATCGTACCTCATAGAAATTACAGCTGCAATTCTTAAAAAAGAAGACACTATTACTGGAAAACGTTTAGTTAGTCTTATTTCTGATACTGCAAAATCTAAAGGAACTGGAAAATGGACCTCACAAAATGCAATGGATATTCAAGCTCCAGTGCCATCTATAGATTTGGCTGTAACTATGCGAGATATATCTAAATATAAAGAAGAGCGTGTTAAAGCAGCTACTATGTATCCATGGAATGGAGACGCAAAAGATGTTAGCAATCAAAATCTAGTAGCGCTATTTAAAGATGCTTTCCATTTTGCTATGGTAACCATTTATGCACAAGGAATGGCACAATTAACTATTGCTTCCAAAGAGTTTAATTATGGCTTAAATTTAGAAGAAGTTGCTAAAATTTGGCGTGGTGGATGTATTATACGTGCTGCCGTTTTAGAAGATTTTAGAAAAGCATATAAAGCAGATAAAAACTTACCAAACTTATTGCTCGACAGTAGTCTTGCTTCTACTTTAAATACACAGCAAAAAGCAATAAGAGAAGTAGTAAAAATTGGAATCGACAAAGGAATCCCTATGTCTGTTTACAATACAACCCTTGCTTATTTTGATGCGTATAGAAGTGAAGTATTACCTACCAACCTTATACAGGCGCAAAGAGATTATTTTGGTGCACACACCTACGAACGAATAGATCAAGAAGGTATTTTCCACACAGAATGGGATGAAAAATAGCATTCTGTAAATTAATAAAAATATGAAAACGAATAAAAAGGTAACCCCTACAGTTATTGTAATATTTGGTGGTACTGGCGATCTTGCTAAAAGAAAACTTATTCCCGCATTTTACAATCTTTTTATAGAAAATTGGATGCCTGAAAATTTTGCGATTTACGGGTTAGGAAGAACAGAATTAAGCAACGATGAGTATAGAGATAATCTACATGAAGGACTCGCTGAATTTTCGAGAAGCGGTGCTCCAGAAGATAAACAATGGAATACATTTAAAGAATCGCTTCATTATTTCACTTCCAATATTAACGATGCTCAATCTTATACAGATTTACTTAAAGAAATCGAAGCATATGATGATACTTGGGGAGTAAGAGCTAACCGATTATTTTACTTGTCTGTTTCGCCTAGATTTATAGAAACTGCAACTCAAAATATTAGTGGTTCTGGTCTAGCCTGCGATAAAACAAAAGATAGAATTATTGTTGAAAAACCTTTTGGATACGATAAAGCATCGGCTGTAGAACTTAATCAAATGCTTACTAAAACATTTGATGAAGAACAGATTTTTAGAATTGACCATTACCTTGGTAAAGAAACTGTACAAAATATTCTTGCTTTCCGTTTTGCTAATACCTTATTCGAACCGCTTTGGAACAGAAACTATATCGATTCTGTACAAATTACAGTAGCCGAAGAAGTTGGTGTGGAAGATCGAGGCGGATATTATGAAGGTGCTGGAGCCTTGCGAGATATGATTCAAAATCATTTATTGCAAATACTTTGTATGGTGGCTATGGAGCCGCCTGCTTCTTTTGATGCAGAGGAAATCCGTAGTAGAAAGTACGATGCCTTAAAAGCCATCCGAAGAATAAAACCCGAAGAAGTACATCATTACGCAGTTCGTGGACAATATGGAGAGGGTTGGATAAAAGGCGAGAAAGCTCCAGGATATAGAAACGAAAATGGGGTAGACAAAAACTCCAATACCGAGACGTATGCTGCTATAAAGTTTTACCTAGATAACTGGAGATGGCAAAATGTTCCTTTCTACCTAAGAACAGGAAAACGCATGCAAGAAAAAACATCTTCTATTACCATTCAGTTTAAACCTGTTCCTCATGCGTCCTTTCCGGCAACGCAAGTAGATAGCATTAAACCTAATAGACTTACCATTAATATCCAACCACAAATGGATATTAGATTACGTTTTATGACTAAAAGAACTGGTTTAGAAATGAATTTGAATCCTTCGGAAATGATTTTTGACTACGACACAGGGTCAAATCAAACTCCAGAAGCCTACGAAACTTTACTCCTAGATGCTATGGTTGGAGATACCACTCTTTTTATGAGATCTGATCAAATTGAAGAAGCTTGGGATGTTATCTCTACTATTCAAGAAGCTTGGAAAAATAGAGATTCTCTAGATTTCCCTGATTATCCTGCAGGAAGCTGGGGACCAGAAACAGCCGAAGCATTAATTGCTCGAAATGGACATGTTTGGGCAGTAAATAAACATTCAAACGACAAAAAATAATGATTCAAGTTTTTGAAAATACAGATAATTTAAATACCCAATTAGCCGATTTATTTGTTGAAAAAGCTACAAACGCTATTAAAACAAAAGGTAAATTTACAGTTGCATTAACTGGAGGTTCTTCTCCTGCTGAACTTCATCGTTTACTTGCCTCTGATGCTTATAAAAACAAAATAAATTGGAATAAAGTATTTGTTTTTTGGGGCGATGAGCGCTGGGTTCCTTTAAATGATGAAAAAAGTAATGCTGGAGCGGCTATAAAAGATTTTTTAAACCATATTCCTATTCCTAAAGAAAACATCTTTCCTATGTGGAAAGAAGGCATTGAACCTCAAGTCTATGCTAAGGAATACGAAGCTATTTTAGAAGATCATTTAGAATTAGGAGATATTTTTGACCTTATTATACTTGGAATGGGAGACGACGGACATACAGCCTCTTTATTCCCTAATCAAGAAATTATTTTAAAAGAAAAAGAAAAGAAGGTTGCTGCTTATTTCTTAGCTCCTCAAGACATGTACCGAATTACACTTACAGCACCATTAATTAATAAAGCAAAACAAATTGTTTTTATTGTTTTTGGAGAGAAAAAATCTAATGCTCTTTATGAAGTTCTTCAAGGAGAACGAAATAGCAACTTATACCCTTCTCAGCTTATAAATGAAGACGACGGCAACGTAACTTGGATGGTAGATAAAGCAGCTGCGAGTAAGCTAAGCTTATAAAAAATTACACTATTATAAAAAACGTGGTTGTTTAAAAAAGCAATATGTAGTTATCAAACTAGGCTTTTCGCATAGTTTTCTATCTGATTTCTATGACAAATCTAACTGAGCTTGTCGAAGTTTCAAACAATGAACACTCAAAAATAATCCTTCGACAAGCTCAGAATGACATTTAGAGTTTAATTACTTTTTATACAACCACGTTTTATTTTTATTTCTGATAGAATTACTTCATTTCAATTTTAATTACAAATGCTCTATCATCAACTTTTTTATTAGGAGTTATAATGTGTAAACCGCTATCGTCCCAATTATAATCAATTTTGCTATCCGTTCCTAAAATACTTAGGCTTTGAATTTTTAGACTCCCTAATTCCTCTTTAGTAAAACTAGTTAAATCCACTTTTGCACTCTCTCCAGGCCATCCTAAAACAATAGCATACACCGTATTCCCTTTTTTAGTATAACGAATATCCTTAGCTGTATAGGTAAGTTTATCTAAAAACATCCCCGACTTCTCTTGCTTCGTAGGACCTTCTCCAAAAATCTCCCAAGTTCTAGTACCATAAATAGCCTCTCCATTTACTGCCAACCACGCTCCTATTTGTAATAAAACTTCTTGTTGATCTACTGGAATCTCGCCATCTGGTTTTGGAGAAACATTTAGCATCAAAGCACCATTTTTACTAACAATATCTGCTAATAAATCTATTATTTCGTTAGCCGATTTTAATCCTAAAGTATTTGTATAGCTCCAACTTCCTACAGAAACAGTTTCATCTGTTAACCAGAATTCTTCGGTCTTTTTATTCATTCTTCCCTTTTCAAAATCTTCAATACTAACAGATTTTGGAAGCTCTCCTTCTTTATGTGTAATTACAACTTGTTTGTTTTCTTTTACTGAATTATTAAAATAATAGGCTGTAAATTCTTTTTTATAAGTATCAGGAATTTTAGTCAGTTTACTATCAAAATAAATTAAATCTGGACTGTAACTATCTATCACTTCTTTAAGTTCTCCAAACCAGTTTTGATAGAATTTTTCAGGAGAAATATTTCCATACATAATGCTTATTTCTGAATCTTCAGAAGAAGTTGGCATTTCTGGATTGTAGGGGAAATATGAGGTGTCGTCTAACCATTTTGTAGAATCTTTCTGAAAAAGCTGAAGATTTCTAGCTTTATGAAAAGAAGTTACAAATTTCATATTTTGAGCTTTTATAGCCTTTGCTAGCTGACCGACAATATCTTTGTGAGGCCCCTTTTCAAAGGAATTCCATGGATTAATCCTACTCTTCCAATTTGACCAACCATCGTGATGCTCTGCTACAATTCCTCCAAATTTAGCACCAGCTTTTTTAAAGAGAGAAGCCCATTGTTCTGCATTAAATTTTTCAGCTTTAAACATAGGTACAAAATCGTGGTATCCAAATTCCTTAGGCTCTCCATACGTTTTTACATGGTACTTATATTCATTTGAACCCACAATATGCATATTCCTAGGATACCAATCATTTGCATAAGAAGGAACCGAAAGAACTCCCCAATGGGCATAAATTCCGAATTTTGCATCTTTAAACCACTCTGCAGTTTCCTCATATTTGGCTAAAGAATCCCAATTAGCTTCATAAACTGGTTCTTCTTTTAATGTGGCCGACTTCTTTTCCGAATTACAAGACATTAAAAGTACTGACACTATAAATAATGTAAATCCTATTTTCTTCATTTATATATTTTAAATTATTGTATCTCACAACTTGTATGCTCTTACTTAACAGCTACTTTTTCTGAAAGAAATATTTTATTTGAAGCACTCCCTATCTGAACTTCAATAGTATCTTTTTCTAAAATAAAATCTTGCTTTTCTTTATTCCAATACTTCATATCTTTCGGATTTAATAGCAAGCTCACAGTTTTAGTTTCTCCTGCTTTAATGTGAATTCGTTTAAAGCTTTTTAGTTCTTTAATGGGTCTCTCTACAGTCGAGTTTATGTGTTTAACATAAAGCTGAACAACCTCATCTCCATCCACTTCTCCTGCATTTGTAATATTTACCTTTACTGATACTTCCTCATTTTCTTTAATTTGCTTCGGAATTTCCATATCCTTATATTTAAAAGTAGTATAGCTTAATCCGTGTCCGAAAGCATATAAAGGTTTTCCTTTAAAATACATATAAGTACGACCATTACGGATGTTATAATCCATTAAAGGCGGTAAATCACTAATATCTTTAACCCAAGTTTGTGTAAGTCTCCCCGCAGGGTTGTATGCTCCAAAAAGCACATTTGCAATAGCTGTTCCTAATTCTTGACTATTTTGGGTTACATGGAAAATAGCAGGAATATTTTCTTGAGTCCAATTGATTGTATAAGGAAAACTGCTAATCAATCCTACAACCGTATTAGGATTAGCCTTGTAAACTAATTTTACTAAATCTTCATATTCCGAATTTAATGCCTGTCTATCTACAGCTTCTTTTCCATTACTTGGCACGGGACATTGCGCCCAACCAGCATTACAAGTAGGATGGTTTCCTATAAAAACAATGGCTACATCTGCATTTTTAGCTATTTCTACAGCTTTGCCATCAGCATTATTTTTTGCAAACAGTACTTCAACATTTTCCCCTACTTTATTTTTTATTCCTTGTAAAGGAGAAATTGTATATGGCGGAGTTCCACTATACCAGTCTAACAAAACAGCATCTGCATATTCTCCAATAATAGCAATCTTTTTTACTTTCTTTTTTTGAAGAGGCAGCAATTTCTTAGCTGGATCATTTTTAAGTAATACAATCGATTTCTCGGTTGCTTCTAAAGCTAGTTTTTTATGAGCCTCCAATTCCCATGGATCCATACTATCTGCTTCTGCACCAATTTTAGCATACGGATTGTTAGCAGAAGAATCAAGCATTCCTAGTTTTATCATGACCCGATAATTCCCTCTTAAAACTTCATCTAAATCGGCTTCCGTTAAATATCCGTTAGCTAAAGCTCCGTAAACCCCTTCTGTAAAATCGTCTAAAAACTGATTAATTCCTGCTTTTATAGTAGCTGCAGCCCCTAAATATTTATCTTTATAATACTTATGATCGGACAATAATAGTTTATATGCACCTCCATCTGTGCAAATAATTCCATTTTGTCCCCACTCATCTACAGTAATATCTTTTAGCATTGGATGCACCATTGCAGGAATCCCATTTACTTTATTATACGCTGCCATATATGCGCGAGATCCACCTTCTACTACTCCCATTTTAAAAGGCAAGGCATAATATTCTCTCCATAACCTTTCGTCAAAATCTGAGGAAGTATACGTCCGTCCATCCTCATTACTATTCGCCAAAAAGTGCTTCATCAAAGAAGCTGTTTGCCAATATGTTTTATCAGAACCTTGTAATCCTTTTACAAAAGCTACTGTCATTTTTCCATTAAAAAAGGCATCTTCTCCATAGCTTTCTTCGGTACGCCCCCAACGTGGATCGCGAGCCAAATCTGCATTAGGAGCTCTAATCACGAGTCCACCTCTCCCATATTTTTGTAAGGCATATCGGGCTTCATAACCTTCTATCTTTGCAATTTCTTTTAGTAATTCTGTATCCCAAGTTTCTCCTAAACCATATGCTTGTGGAAAGGTAGTTGTAGGCAAAGGTTCTTTTCCTTTTCCACCCCATCCTGCTGGGCCTCCTAGAGCTAAGCCATGTAATCCTTCAACATGCCCTGTCCCTTTTACCCCTAACCTAGGAACTTCTGGATTGGTGCTTAAAGCATTTACTTTTTCATCTATTGTCATTAAAGACAATAAGTTATCAACCCGTTTCTCTGTAGCTATTTTAGGGTTTTGAAACGGGTAGTCATAAGACTTTTGAGCTTGTAATAAAGATACTACAAGCCCAAAAGTTATATATAAAAAAATATTTTTGAAAGGTTTCTTTTCCATATCAAATGGCTAATCTATTTTTTTAAATCTAATAGCAACACCACCGCTAGCTCCAAGATGTAAGTTTAACGAATCTGAAGCTTTTACTTCTTTAGTAGATATAGCTACTGAAGAAGGATTGTGAGTTTCATCTGTTCCTTCTGCATCAGCATATATTTTTGCTTCATAAGTAGCTCCTTCCTCTAAAAAGGATAATGAAATTTCAAAATCTCTAGCCTTTTCATTGGTCATACTCCCTAGGTACCAATCATCACTAGCAATATCCTTACGAACGGTTGTAATATATTCTCCTACTTCTCCATTCAATACTTTAGTATCTTCCCAATTGGTAGGAACATCATGTAAAAACTCAAATGCTGGTTGCCCTTCATAATTTTCTGGTAGATCTGCCAACATTTGGATTGGAGAAAATACGGTTACTAATAAAGCTAATTGTTTGGCTGCTGTGCTGTGCACACGTCTGCCTGGATATCCTTGTTTAACCTCAACATCTAAAATTCCAGCAGTGAAATCCATAGGCCCTGAAAGAAATCTTGTAAAAGGTAAAATTGTAGTATAATTAGGAGGATTCCCATCACTCCAAGCGTTATATTCTTGTCCTCTTGCACCCTCTCTAGCCATCATGTTTGGGTAAGTTCTACGCTCTCCAGTGTCTTTTATTGGCTCATGAAACAATACTGTTAAATGGTATTCTGCAGCTTTTTTAAGTACATATCTAAAGTAATTCACCCCAAACTGACCATGATGCCATTCTTTCATTTTAAGTAGTGAACCTACATGACCAATCTTAACATCGTGTATTCCAACTTTATTGTACAACGCAAATGCGCTATCTATTTGCTTTAAATAGTTATCTATATTGGAACCCGTTTCATGGTATCCAATAATTCTAACATTGTGCCTTTTGGCATAATCGGTAACTTCTTCTAAATCGAAATTATCGGCTTCTTTGGTAAAACTAAACTGATGCATTGCATTTTTATACCAATCTGGAGTCCATCCTTTATTCCAACCTTCAATTAAAAGATGATCTATATCAACCTTTTCAGCAAAATCTATATACTCTTTTGCATGTTTAGTGGTAGCTCCTTGTTTTTCACCTTCCCAAAAGGTATATTTTCCAATGTGCATTGCCCACCAAATTCCTAAATATTTAAAAGGCTTAATCCAACTTGTATCCTCTATTTTATTAGGTTCATTCAAGTTTAAAATTAAATATGAAGTAATTAAATCGGTTGGTTTTTCTCCTATTTGAATAGTTCTCCAAGGTGTTTTAAACGATTCTGTAGTTCGAACTTTTACTCCATCTGCCCAAGGCACTAAATCGGTTTTTAAAGTTGTTCCCTCGGTATGCGCTAATGTTGTACTTGCAAAATCTACCAAATTTGCCTCATGAAAACTCAATGACAATCCACTTTTACTCTCAATAGTTAACGGTGTATGCACTGTATCCAACGTACTTACAGGGTCGTTATTGAATAAATATTCATAACGCTGTTCCCCATAAGCTGGAATCCACCATGCTTTCCCGTCGTCTTTCAAGTTAAAAGTTGTTAACTCGTCCATAATGAAAATGCTGTCTTTAATTCCTTGCTCAGGAAAAACATATCGAAAAGCAACTCCATCATCAAAAGCTCTAAATTCAATATTTAACTTACGCTTAGCTTCATCTTTTTCCTGCAATTCAACAACCAATTCGTTATAATTATTACGAATTTCTTTTTTCTCTCCCCAAACCTGTTCCCAAGTATCATCAAAGGTGCGTTCTTTAATACCAGCTATTTCAAAATTAGTATTCAACGAATCTGCATTTTTAAAAACAAATCCCAATTTCGAAGGATTTAAAACTGTTTTTTCTCCATGTGTAACGCTATAACTTGGCGCTCCACTTTCTAGAGAAAAAGAAATCTTGTTTACCCCTTCTGGAGAAGCTACTTCAAATTGTGTAGGCTGCTCTTTTTGGCAAGCTATAGTAACAAGAGCTACCGCCGATGCTATAAAAAATTTAGTTTTCATATATTTCTTTTATTTTATAATACTGAAAGATGTTTTCCCTTGAAGTGGATTATTTTTCAGTTTAAAATTATTCCCTTCTTTAGTTACTTCTATAGTTTCTATTTTTTCTCCCTTCGGAAGATAAACAAGGCCTTTTGCTGTTGTAGTTTCAGAAGAAGCAAATACTTTTAATTTTAAATTACTCCAATCCATATCTTTTGTAGACTGTGCTAAATCGATATGTGGAATTACAGTTCCGTTTTTAACTAATGCTATTATTGGAATATCTCCTGCTTCTATATGGTGCCATCCCCCCTCATATGCTTTTCCTGTTTGGTAATCTACCCAAGTTCCTTTTGGCAAGTATACATCTCTAGACGTTCCATTTTCAAAAAGAGGAGCTACCAACATACTCGAACCAAATAAGTATTCGTTATCTACCAACCAAGAACCAGCATCTTCTGGGAATTCTACAAATAAAGCACGCATCATTGGCAGTCCTTTTTCTGAACTCTCCTTTGCTTGTGCATAGATATACGGCATTAATTCATAACGCATATTATCAGCTTTTCTAAAAGCTTCTAAAAAACTTTTGTTGTATAACCAAGGTTCTGTTGGTGGTTCTCCGTGACTTCTAACATGAGATGATAACATTCCAAATGGTGTCCATCTACGGTATAAATCTTCTGGAGATTTTGTTACAAATCCTCCCACATCATGACTCCAAAAGCTAAAACCACTCAACCCTAAAGAAAGTCCGCCACGTAAGGTTGCCGACATTGCCGTATTGGTAGTAGCTGCATCTCCTCCCCAATGTAATGGGTAGCGCTGACTTCCAGCCCATGTACTTCTAGCCCAAATAAGGGTATATCCTTTTTCTTTTTTAGTAATTTCTGCTACTGCTTTATTATATCGAAGTGGGTATAAGTTATGTTCGTAAAAACCTGTTCTTCCAGAATGATATATTCCGTTGGCAGGAGCTGCCTCTCCAAAATCTACTTTAAAAACACTTACCCCTAAATCAAACAAATGTTTTAGTTTGTTTTGGTACCAAGTTACGGTTGCTGGATTGGAAAAATCTAACACAGCATCTTCATAAGGAATGTTGCCTTTTCTGTCTTTTACAGCTAGGTCGTTTTCAACAATTTCATTAAATAAAGTGTTTTTAGGAGTAAAATAAGGCAATTGCCATAAGCAAACTTCAAAACCTTCATCCTTTAAATCTGAAAGCATTTTTTTTGGATCGTCAAATCTATCTCCTGCAAATTCATAATTATTACGCCAATCAACATCAAACCATCCTGTGTCAAAATGAATTACATCACTAGGTATTTTATTTTTTCGTAATTCTTTAGCCACATCTCTTCCTTCTTTTTCTGAAAAATATGTAATCCTACTCATCCAAAATCCGAAAGACCAAAGTGGAGGCATTTCCGACTTCCCTGTAAGATTAGTGTATTCATCTAAAATATCTTTTGGCTCTCCTAAAAAGATAAAAATATCAGCTTCATCATCTCCTATCATCATTTCATTAGCGCCACTAAAATACTTCCCAAAATCCACAGTAATTGGTGTAGAATGATGCATAAACACACCATACCCTCTACTACTCATATAGAAAGGAATTGGTTTATACATGGTCTCATTCTGAACTCCATTGGCATCATCTGTATATAAAACTACCTTTTGTCCTCGTTTATTAAATTGCGTAAAAGACTCCCCACAACCAAATATTTTTTCATCTGGTTGCAGTGTAAATGCCGCTGAAAAACTTCTGGAATAATCACTATTTTTTCGAACATAAGAAAAAGGTAAAACAGGAGTGTACGTATTAGCTACATCATTAGTATGTAATGTACTTGTAAGTAGTTTCCCGTTTTTATCAAATATTTTTACATGCCACGGATTGGTATGAATTTCTACAGTTCCGTGCGCACTTGTATACCTATGTCCTTCTTTTATTTTACTATACTTCCATTGATCTGGATTTTGTGGAGCTACCCCATCTACCAACATCAAAGATTCCTTTTCTGGATTAAATTGTGGCCCTGATGTCATTTTAATTCTAACAGTTCTATCAGAAATAAACTGAATTTCAAAAGGTAAATTTGGCGACACCTCATACTCTGTTGCAGGAAACTCATTTGCTGGAACCGTATCTGGTTTCATCAGCATATTATTAAAAGCCTGTCTGCTTTGATATTGATATCTTTTATATTCCACTTTTCCTTTTCCCGTTTTTGGATCAAAATCTGCTAATTTATCAGCAAAATAAAAAGTGTTTTGGTAGTCGTAAAAATATTCACTTACATCCACAGGTGCATTTAAAACATCTGCATTTTGTATCTGAGCTTTCCCTTGTTTTATTATCAATAACAGAAATAAAGCTCCTATTGAATATTTAATTAAGTTTCGTTTTTTCATTTTTTTATCGTTTTCAAACTAATTTTTCTATTTTTTATCATTAATGTCCGAGTAAAAATACAAGACCACTTCGCTGTAAGAGAAAAGAACAAAGACTTAATCTTAACTATTACAAAAAGAGTAGCTTAAAGAAACAACATTACTAAACTCCTCTTTTTATTCGTTTTTCTTAATAGCAAGGAGGCTATTTTAAAAATCTCTATTACCCCTTAATATATGTGGAATACAATAAATCCCGTTAACTTTTATCGGACAACATTAATTTTTTATATGAAAAAATTAAGTCTACTCCCATTTATTTTAATTGAAGCGTTATAGTCTCTGTTTCCATCCCTTCTGAAGCTGCCGAAAGTTTTATACTTCCTTTTGTTTTCCCAGCTTGTACAACTACCAAGCATTTACCATTTAGAGCTTTATGCTGTTTGCCTTTAAATGATTCATGATTTGTAGGATCTCCATTAGCTACTGCCACAATTTCCCCATTCCCTCCATCAAGAGAAAACTTTACTAAATTATTGGCTGTAGGTACAAAATTTCCGTTTTTATCAAGAATATCAACTGTTATAAACGAAAGATCATTTCCATCAGCATTTATTGTAGTTCTATCGGCAGTTAATTGTAATTGTGCTGCTGCTCCAGCTGTTTTAATTTCTCTTTCTAAAACTACATTTCCATCTTTTCTAGAAACAGCTTTTAAAGTTCCAGCTTCAAACGGAAGTCGCCACATAACATGTAAGTCTTCTCCTTCTTTTTGTTTAACTCCTAAAGACTTATCATTTAAGAACAGTTCTACCTCATCTGCATTATTATAATATGCCCAAACATCTACTAACTGTCCTTTTTTCCAATTCCAATGTGGTAACAAATGAAGCACAGGCTCCTCGGTCCACTCACTTTTATACATATAATAAACATCTTTTGGAAAACCTGCCAAGTCTACAATTCCGAAATAAGAACTTCTAGAAGGCCAAACATATGGAGTAGGCTCTCCTAAATAATCGAAGCCTGTCCAGATATAAAAACCAGATAAATAATCGTTTTTCTTAATAATCTTCCAAGTCGTTTCGTGCAAAGACCCCCATGGAGTCCTTACTTGATCAAAGGCAGAAACTGTATTGTCAGCATTTCCTTCTGTAAAAACTTTATCCCATCGAACTGGCCATATTTTGGTAGTATCTGAAGGGAAATCGTAATATCCACGAGTTTGTAATCCAGAGGTAGTTTCGGTAGCTATAAACGGAGTTTTTGGAAAATTTTTCTGATGATCTTCATACGTTTGATGCGCATAGTTATACCCAATAATATCTAATGCCCCAGATCCGGCCAAAGCATTTGGTTGGGCTGCTACATCTTCAAACTGAAGAGTTACCTCTTTATTTTGAATATGAATTGGAGGATTCATAGCGGCAGTTACCAAACGGGTAGTATCTAAATCCTTTACTATTTTAGAAAGTTCCCGTCCAATTTCTGCACCACGCTCACTCCATTGTTCAGGAATTTCATTTCCGATACTCCACATAAAAATACTAGCATGATTTCGGTCTCTTAAAATCTGATCTTCTAGGTCCTTTTTATGCCAAAGTTCCCAATCGTTTCCGTAATCAAATTTAGTTTTACTTTTTTCCCAAATATCAAAAGCTTCATCCATTACTATAAAGCCCATTTCATCGCATAAAGCTAGAAGTTCTGGTGCTGGTGGGTTATGAGCCGTACGAATACCGTTCACTCCCATTTCTTTCATAATCTCTAATTGACGCTCTATAGCACGTGTATTTACTGCTGCTCCAAGAGGTCCTAAATCATGATGTAGGCAAACTCCTTTTATTTTTACTGGCTTACCATTTAAAATAAAACCTTTATTTAAATCGAATTCAAACGCTCGAACTCCAAAAGTAGTTTTGTAAGTATCTATAGTTTCTCCTTCAACTTTAATTTCTGTTACTGCTTTATAAAGCGCAGGATTTACATCCGACCATAATTTTGGATTTGTTATTTTAAGATTTTGAACTACATTTTTAAGCGACCCTTTTTCAACATTTATTTCATTTTCTGAAGTTGTAATCGTTTCCCCTTTATAATAAATTGTATTAACAAGAGTTGCCGATTGCTGCTGAAGGGTTTCATTATTAATAGTTGTTTCTATACGTACTTCTGCTGTTTCTTTTGAGACCTTTGGAGTAGTTATATAAGTTCCCCATTGCCCTACATGAAGCTTATGAGTAGTTTTTAACCATACGTTTCTATAAATTCCAGAACCAGAATACCATCTAGAATTAGGTTGATTTTTGTTATTTACTTTAACCAAAATTTCGTTTCGAACATCCCCATAATTTAAATAAGGAGTAATATTATATTCAAAACCAATATATCCATTTGGACGTTTTCCCAAATAATGGTTATTCACCCAAACTTCACTATTGCAATACACCCCATCAAAAACAATAGCAATGCGTTTATCTTTTTTTTCTTCTGCAACTTTAAAAGATTTTTTGTACCATCCTAAGCCACCTACAAGATAAGCGCCTCCGTGACCTGTATGACTTTTCTCATCGAATTCCATTCCGATACTCCAATCGTGCGGAACTTTAACATCCTGCCATTTGGTTATATTGGAGATGGTGTCATTGTCTTGAAGACTATCATTTAAATGAAAAGACCATCCTTCATTAAAATTGATTTTTCTGCTTTGTAGTATGCTTTCATTTTTCAATGAAGAATTGCATGCACTGAAAAATCCAATGCATGCAACAAATAAAACTAACTTAAAATATGAAGTAAAATTCATCTATTTTACATTAAACATACAGACGGAAATTTTCCCATCTGTATGTATATTAATTTATATTATTTAAGGAATGATGTAGTGAAATGACAACCATTCATCTTTGCTTTCATCATAACTAGTACCAAACCAAATCCCTTTAGTTTCATAATCATCATAAGCTTTTACCACTTTAATAATATTTGTAGTAGGATTTAGAGAACTACTTGTATTTTGTATTAAAGTTTCACCATCTAGAGTAATCTCGTTGGTAGTTTCATCTATAGTAAAAGTTCCAGAAGTTTCAACACCACTTTGATTTCTGGTATATGTTTGTGCTCCATTCCATTGGTCAAAACGAATCCAAGAATTACCTGCTATAGCAGTCCAATCATCATTCCAACCCCAATTATAAGAGCTAGAAGCATCTTCTGTCCATCCTATCCCTCCAGCAATCCAATCTATAGGATTCCCAGCGGCATCTATAGTCCAAACTCTACCAGAACCTGTTCCTCCAGTAAGCATATTTAATAACTCCCCTGATTCAAAACTTGGATTGTAACCTTCATCAATTTCTGGTTCTGTTTCTTCAGGCACCCAATTATCGCTATATTCTTTTGAAATGAAATTGAAAACTAACATGGCTGCACCGTCACAATTGTCTTTTCTTAACACTCCTAACTGCATGGTATCTTCAGTTAAAGAAAAAATTCTGATAGAAGCCCAGTTATCAACACAAGCATCATTTTCTGTATTATGAAGCATTTCAGCATTGGTTAATGTAAGTGTATGTGCATTGGCATCTAAATAATAAGTCCCATTTTCTTCTCCTAAAGAAGGCATCATTAAATGATTCACATCCACATAAGGTCCACCGTCTAAACTAAAAGTCATAGAACCATAATCTCCTGCTGCCATTAACCATTGATTTCCTGGCCAGTCTGGACTCCAATTCCAACAGTCTTCACCATAACATCCAGAGTCTCCACCATCCCAAGCTTCGCCATCTTCAAGCCATCCATTATCGGTTCCGTAGAAAAATTGAGGACCTACAAAGTATTTAGACACTCCATTTTCATCTAAATCCAACACCCATGTCTTACTATTTCCTACACCACCAGATAGCATAATCCAAAGAGGATCTTGTACATAATTAAAGTTGTCTTCGGTGACAGAAATTGTTACAGGCTCTGCTTCTACAACACCACCATCTGTCATTGCAGAAAATTTAATTTCATAATCTCCAGCAAATGCAAAATTAATTGTATCTACTGCTCTATTCGATTTTCCAGTACCATAATCCCACACAGGAATTATTCCTGGAGTATTGCTAGTTAGAATTACAGTGTTTCCCCCTGCATCCGTATTGTAGTCCTGCTCTATTTTAAAATCTATGTTGGAAATATCCAATTTAGATCCCATTTCATACTCATGATCCTCACAAGATGTAAATAGCATCCCTAAGAAACATAAGAAGAGACTAATTTTATATATAGTTTTCATCTGTTAAATTTTATAGTTAATTGATTTACCAACCTTCATTTTGTTCCAAAACTCCGTTAGACAAGGTAATCTGAGTATTAGGAATTTGTTGTAAACCTTGACTTGCTTGCACGTTTCCTGCTGAAATAACCTTTGTTGTTTCAACACCTCCATTTAAAACAGTTGTATTAACTGCCAATTCTGCTGCTGCTGTGCCAACACCCTGTCGAAGCAAATCCCAATATCTAACCCCTTCCATAGCAAACTCTAGCCTTCTTTCTTTTAAAATATTTGTTTGATTTGCTGTTAATGGCGTAAAAGCATCTCCAAGAGAGCGTTGTCTAACTTCGTTTAAGTATTGTTGTGCGTTTGCACTACCTAACTCAGCAGCCATAAGAAGTACATCAGAATATCTAATAACAAAATAATCTTGGAATTGACCGATTTGAAAGTTTACAGCTCCATTTTGTTCTGCTGTACTATTACCATCTTCATCAATCATAGGGGTATACTTTTTATTATAATAACCTGTATACTCTCTTTGTTTATCTTGATTTTCAAAAGGAATATCTTCTTCGGAAATTGCAATAATTGTAGCCTCTCTTCTGGCATCTCCATCTGAATAAGAATTATAAAGCTCTGGAGTAACTGTAATTCCCCAACCTCTTCCGAAAGGGTAATAATCAAACTCTCTCATTCCAAACATTACCATCCAATGATTTCCATCGGTATTACCTTCGTAATCACTAGTGTATGTAAACTTCACTGAAAAAACAATCTCTTCATTATCCTCTCCTGCATAGTTTTCTAAAGATGCTGCAGGCCATAAATTGTTAAAATCTTCAACCAATCCATGTCCACTCATACTTATAACATCTTCTAAACCAGCTAAGGCTTGTGCTTGAGACACTACTCCCGCTAAATCTGAAGCTCCATAATAACCTGTATAATAAAGGTATACTCTTGCCAACATAGATTTTGCTGCCCATTTTGTAACCCTACCGCTTTCTACAGAGGTATATGGTGCTGCTTCTAAGTTTTCTGATGCGAAAGACAAATCTTCAGCTATAACTTTGTACACTTCTTCTGGAGCAGCTTGCGGTATGTTCTCTGTAGAAGGTTCAGTCAATAAAGGAACATGACCAAATAAGCGCATCAAATCAAAATACATATAAGCTCTAATAAATCTAGCCTCAGACTCGTATTGAGCTTTCAATTGATTATCTCCTTCCCAATCTATTTGATCCATTTTTTCAAGAAGAGAATTACATCTAAAAATAGCAGAGTAATACTTTTTCCATGTATCGTTATAAAAATCTACATCAGATGGAGATCTCGCTGGATCAAACTCATCTAAGGCCTGATAAGTATAACTATCTGAATTTCCAGTACCACCAAAACAATCGTCCGACAATACTTCTGATGCTAAAGGAAAAGCTAAACCAGCAGCTCCTTCTGCTATTTGCATTCCGTCATAACAACCTACAAGTGCATCATATGCATCGTCTGTTGTTTTATAAAAATTTTGTCCCGTTAACTCTGTTAAAGGCTCTGTGTCTAAATAGTCTTTAGTACAAGATCCTAATGTTAACATTGCTAGGGTTATTGTATATATGCTTAGTTTTTTCATTGCTCTAGAATTTAATGTTTAGTCCCATCATGTAAGTTCTTGGACGCGGGTAATACCCAACATCTACTCCTGAAGAAAAGTTATAATCGTTAGTAGAAACTCCATATCCAACCTCTGGATCCATACCATTATAATTGGTAAAAGTATAGGCATTTAATACCGAGAAATAAACTCTTAACTGACTTGCAAAGAAGTTTTCTTTGTTAACACCCTTGGCAATATCATATCCTAAAGTAATGTTACTTATTCTAAAGAAATCGCCATCTTTTACATAGAGGTCAGAAAATTTTGTAAAGTTTTTATTATCCAATGTTAATCGAGGAATCTCATTAGAAGATCCTGGTCCATGCCAACGGTTTACATATTCCCCTGGGAGATTTCCGTATGCATTAGAAGGGTTTCTGTACGCTTGTACTAGCTGATTTCCTGCAACTCCATTAGTTTGTACTGAAAAATCTAATGCTTTATAATTTGCAGATAACGATATTCCGTAAGTAAGGTCTGGATTAGGGTCTCCTATTTCAGTTTTATCACTGTTATTTATTTCTCCATCTCCATTAGTATCCACATATCTTAAATCTCCAGGCAAAGCAGTTGGTTGGATTTTTGTACCATCTGCACTTCTGTAATTTTCAATCTCTTCTTCTGTTTGAAAAACACCATCTGTTTTATATCCCCAGAAATAGCCAAGAGCATGACCATTTTCAGCTCTATAAAATTCAGGAGAGTTATCCCAAAGTTGATTTATTTCTCCGTGAATAATACCATCTTCGGTAGGAATGTTTCCAACTTCATTTTGATTATACGCTCCGTTAACTCCAATATTATAGCTAAAGTCTTCTCCTATTTTATCTCGATAAGAAATAGCCAATTCCACACCTGTATTGGTAACATCTCCTCCATTTATCCATTTACTCTCTACCCCAGAAGTAGCGTATGTAGGCACACTAATTAACCAATCTTTTGTAGTTTTTTGATACCAATCGAAGTTTACAGAAAGTTTAGACTCTATAAATCGAGCATCAAAACCAAAGTCTAATTGTTCTGAAGTTTCCCATTGAAGTTCTGGATTTGCTAATCTGTTAGGATAAGCTCCTGGTGTTAAAACCCCTTCTTCGCCCCCAAATATATAATTACTTCCACTATAGGTAATAGGAGCTAAATATTGAAAGTTTCCAACATTTTGATTCCCTACTTGTCCCCAACTAGCTCTTAATTTAAAGTAATTTAGTACGTTAGAGTCGCTTAAGAAATCTTCACGAGTCATAATCCAACCTGCCGAAACAGATGGGAAGAATCCCCAACGATATCCATCAGCAAAATTAGAAGAACCATCGGCTCTATATGTAAAATTAAGTAAGTACTTTTCTTTGAAGTTGTAATTTAAACGACCAAAATAAGACATTCTTTTGATAATATTATCTGGTCCTCCAGATAAAGATATCTGTGCCCCATTGGTATTTGTGGCATTACTTAACCAAGCATGCTCTAAATCGTCAAAAACTAAATTTACATTACTTCCATACATTGAAACTCCCTCATATTTATAAGATGAAGTTCCTAGCATAGCCTCAAAATTATGATTGTCTTGAAGATTGAAAGTATAGGTCAATAAATTATCCCAAATAAGAGATTTACCTTCATTCATACTTTGCGATGCTGTAGTAAAATTGCTAAAATCGTATGACGACAATTGATAAAGAGGACTAAAAGAATGTCCTTGAGAAGAGAAGTAATCCAGTCCAAGACTTGTTCTAAACTTCAAATTGTCTGTCAATTTAAATTCCATATAAACATTCCCCAAAAGTTTCTGTGTTTCACTTCCATTTTGGTTTCCATAAACCATAGATGCATATGGATTAGCCATTCCATTTAACCAAACTTCTGAATCTCCAGCTGTATTATAAAAATTTCCATTTTCATCATACATAGGAATTAGCGGACTTGCTTGAAAAGCTCCACGCAAAGCGTTGTTGTATTGTCCTCCAACACCTATTCCATTATTTTTGATATATGCAAAACTTAAATTCTCACCAAAAGTAATTCTCCCATCATATAATTTATGTTCAGAATTAAATCTAAAATTATAACGCTCGTAATTTGAAAGATCAGGACCGCCAACGACCCCTTCTTGATTTGTATAAGACAAAGAAGAAGAATAGTTTGAGGTTTCACTTCCTCCCGTTACTCCCAAAGTATAGTTTTCGGTTTTTGCTGTAGAGAACATTTCGTCCATCCAATCTGTTCCTTCTCCTAGTTGACTAATTTCATCATTAGAAAAAATAGGATTACTACCAGAATTCAATGCAGCTTCGTTTAACAAAGTTGCATATTCGGTACCATTGGCCATGTCCATTTTCTGTTGTACTTCTTGCAAACCATAGTAATGATCAAAAGTAATTTGAGCATGCCCTTTTTTACCTTTTTTAGTGGTAACCAATACAACCCCATTTGCTGCCTGTGAACCATAAATAGCTGCAGATGCTGCGTCTTTTAATATGGAAATAGTTTCAATATCTGCATTGTTTAAATACGAAATATCATTTGTTAAAACTCCATCTACTACATACAAAGGAGAATTATTTCCTGTAGAACCTAAACCTCTAATTACAACATTTAATCCCTCTCCTGGCTGACCAGAAGTTGATGTTATTTGCACCCCAGGAGTTTGTCCTTGCAATGCCTGCAAAGCATTAGTTGTACTTTGCCTTTCTAAATCTTCTCCAGAAACTTGAAGATTTGCTCCTGTTACGAGTTCTTTTTTCTGAACTCCATAACCAATTACTACAACCTCATCAAGTTGTTGCGTATCGGTTTTTAAAGCAACATCTATGGTAGACTGCCCGTTAACAGGTATTTTTTGATTTATAAAACCAATATATGTAAACTGAAGTACGCCTCCTTCTGGTACCTCAATTTGGTAATTCCCATCAAAGTCTGATGTTGTTCCTTTTGTAGTACCTTCTACCATGATACTAGCTCCAGGAATAGGCATTCCATCTTCCGCAGATGTAATTGTACCCTTTACAGTGGTTTGCGATTGTGCATAACTTACTTGTAAAAGGAAAACAAAAAGCAATACTGCTCCTCTCAGAAAATTTTTGTTAAAAAAACGATCTGTTTGTTTTTCCATAATAATTAATTTGTTGTTAGAATAAAATAATCAGTTAGCCAAATAAAACAGTTAGCTACTTAAAAAGCGTTGGCTAGAATTTGTTCAAATAATTCTTGCTTCCCACTTATTTGTTTTGGCTCTCCATTAGCTCTTGCTATTTCACTTAGCTGCTCTAATGAAAGCTCTTTATTTTCAAATTTTGCACCGTTACCAGTGTCAAAACTTTCGTAACGCTGTTTGCGTAATTTTTTAAAATCTGTATTTTCTAAAACATGATCCGCACAAATTAAACCACGTGCAAAAGCATCCATTCCAGAAATATGGGCTATAAACTTATCTTCTAAATCTGTTGAATTTCTTCTAACTTTTGCATCAAAGTTGATTCCTCCTCCTTGAATTCCTCCTCCTTGAAGAATCACTAACATGGCTTCTGTTATTTCGTAAAGATTTAATGGGAATTGGTCGGTATCCCAACCGTTTTGATAATCTCCTCTGTTAGCATCTATACTCCCTAACATTCCATTATCTACTGCCACTTGAAGTTCGTGCTCAAAAGTGTGTCCCGCTAAAGTAGCATGGTTTACTTCTATATTTAGTTTGAAATCGTCTTGAAGACCATATTTATTAATAAAACCAATGGAAGTAGCCGAATCAAAATCATACTGATGTTTTGTTGGTTCCATAGGTTTTGGTTCAATTAAGAAAGTTCCTGTAAAGCCTTGTTTTCTAGCATAATCTTTACAAATGTTAAGGAAGTTTCCTAAATGATCTAACTCACGACCCATATCGGTGTTTAGAAGACTCATATATCCTTCTCGGCCTCCCCAGAAAACATAATTCTCTCCTCCAAGCGCTATTGTAGCATCTATAGCAATTTTAGCTTGCGCTCCTGCATAAGCTAGTACATCAAAATTTGGATTGGTAGCAGCTCCATTCATATAGCGAGGATTACTAAATAGATTAGAAGTTCCCCACAATAATTTTATTCCAGTATCCTGTTGTTTTTGTTTTGCATAGGCTACCATTTCTTGAATTCTATCTTCAAACGCTGCAAGTGTTGGCGCTTCATCTACAACATCTACATCATGAAAACAGTAGTAAGGAGTACCTAGTTTACTCATAAACTCAAAAGCAGCATCCATTTTATCTTTAGCTCTTCCAATAGCATCTTCCTTTTTATCCCAAGCAAAAGTTTCGGTTGGAGCTCCAAAAGGATCGCCTCCTTTATTATTAAAAGTATGCCAATATGCAGTTGCAAATCTTAAGTGTTCTTTTAGGGTTTTTCCTCCTACAACTCTGTTTTGGTCATACCATTTAAACGCTAAAGGGTTGTCACTTTCTCTTCCTTCAAACTTAATTTTGTCTATGTTCTTAAAAAATGTTGATTTCATATGTGCTTACTTTTAATGTTTATAATCTATTTTATATTTTTTTTCCAATCTTGATATATTTCCTGATATTGAGCTACTAAAGTTGCATTAGGTTCTATTTTTTCTAAACATTCTAATCCTTTAAAAGCAGCTTCTATGGTTGAGAAATAACCATATCCATAGGCTGCTCCTCTTGCAGCGCCCTCAGCACCAGAAGTATTGTATAATTCTACTGTTGTATTTGTTGTATTTGCAAAAATTTCTCTAAAAACTGGATTCAGAAATAAATTTGCTTTTCCTGCCTTTACCACTTTTCCTTCCACCCCTACATTACGCATGATTTCGAAACCATAATTCAGCGCAAAAACAATTCCTTCACAAGCAGCTCTTACCATATCTGTTTTCTGATGAATATTAAAATTCAACCCTTCAATTCCAGAAAAAGCTGGCTTATTATTAAAAATACGCTCCACACCATTTCCAAATGGATAAAATCGAAGTCCTTTACTTCCTATTTCGCTTTGCGATGCTAGCTCATTTAATTTGTCATAATCCATTAGGTTCTTCGAATCTTCAGACAATGTTTTTCGTAACCATTGGTATAAAATCCCTGAACCATTTATACAAACCATTACTCCATTTCGTTTTTCTTCAGGAGTATTATTTACATGTAAAAATGTGTTAATTCGGTTATTTGCATCGTAATCATCCGTATTACTAACCCCATACACTACTGCAGAAGTCCCAGCCGTTGCAGCAATCTCTCCCGGATTTAAAACATTTAAAGACAAAGCATTGTTTGGTTGATCTCCTGCTCTATAATTTATCTGAACATCTTTAGACAGTCCTAATCCTGCTGCTATTTCTTTATCTATAATTGCTTGCTTTCCGAAATTTGAAACTATCTCTGGAATAATTTCTTCTGAAATATCCATCGCTTCTAATATTTCGGTTGCTAGTCTATTTTCTTTAAAATTCCATAAAGCTGCTTCCGATAATCCTGAAGTACTTGTTTGCGCAACTCCCGAAAATTTTGCAGCAATAAAATCGCCTGGAAGCATCATATACTTTGCTTTAGCATACACTTCTGGCTGATTATCTTTCACCCATTTTAGCTTAGAGGCTGTAAAATTACCAGGACTTCCTAGAATTTGTTCCTGACAAGCTTCTGCTCCTATTTTATTATAAATAGACTCGCCAATTGATGCAGCTCTGCTATCACACCAAATAATAGAAGACCGAACAGGATTTAAATTTTCATCAGTTAAAACCAATCCATGCATTTGGTATGCTATTCCAATTCCTTTTATTTTTTCAATTTCAATTTGATGTACTTCTTTTAACTTAGCAATCCCTTCTTTTACATACTGCCACCACATTTCGGGTTCTTGTTCAGCCCAACCATGCTTTGGAGCTTTCATCTCTAATTCAAAATCGGGTACCGATATTGATGCCATACATTTTTCGGTTTCAGCATTTAAAACCGATAGCTTAATTGAAGAACTTCCTAAATCTATCCCTAAAAAATACATAGCTTTAATTTATTTTTGATTCTAAAGTACCCTCTGCCTCCCATATACTTTCCATTTCTTCTAATGTTTTTCCTTTTGTTTCTGGAACAAATTTCCAAATAAAGAAAGCCGATAAGACCGCCATAATACCATAAATCCAATAGGCAAACCCATGATTAAAGAGTTCGTTTAAATGGGAATTATTATTCATCATTGGGAAGGTCCAAGAAACTACAAGATTTGCCAACCATTGCACTGCAACAGCTACAGCCATTACTCCTTTTATTTTGTTAGGGAAAATCTCCGAAAGTAAGACCCATGTAACAGGACCCCAAGAAATTGCAAAAGCAGCAATGTAAAGTAACATTAGGAGTAATGCGGCAATCCCACTACTATCTGCATACAATACCGTTCCTAATCCGAGCATACTAATTGCCATAAAAATACTCCCAATAATCATTAATATTTTTCTCCCAAATTTGTCAACTGTAAACATTGCAACCACCGTAAATAGTAGGTTTATAGCTCCAACTATAATAGTTTGCATCATTGAAGCATCTGTTTCCATCCCCATTCCTTTAAAAATTTCAGGAGCATAATATAGCACCACATTAATCCCTACAAATTGCTGAAAAATAGACAGTAACAATCCTATTATTATAATAGCCCAACCATAACTAAGCCATGGAGCCTTCTTTGTTTTAAATGATTTTTTTATATCCTCTAAAATTTCTGAAGCTCTTGAAGAACCGTTATACTTTGTTAATACAGCAATAGCTGCATCTTCATTTCCTTTTAAAACTTGAAAACGTGGCGTTTTTGGAACTATCAGTAAAAAGAAGAAAAAGAGAATTGCAGGAATACATTCAGATAAAAACATATACCTCCAACCAATATTATTAATCCAATCATCTGCTTGTCCTTTAATAATAAAATAGTTTACAAAATATACTACCAACATCCCGCTAACGATTGCGAGCTGATTACAAGAAACAAGTTTTCCTCTCATGTTGGCTGGTGCCATTTCTGCAATATAAAGTGGCGCTAGCATACTTGCCAACCCTACTCCAATTCCACCAATAATTCTGTAAATAATAAATGTAGTAAGGTTTCCAGCCATTAAAAATGGTAGCTTTTCTGGATATGCAGAACCAAGAGCAGAGATAATAAACAAAAGTGCCGCTACAATTAAACCATTTCTTCTTCCTATTGAATTTGCAATTCGGTCTCCTACAGCAGCCCCTATAATACATCCTACTAATGCACTACTAACCATAAAACCTAAGATAGAATTTCCTAGATTTTCTGATAGCTCATTAGAATCTGATAAAAAATTAGAATAAAGTAAACTCCCTATTAATAAAATAGAGACTACCATTATACCGATAGCGGTTACTTTTTTAAAGAATTTGAAGATGAAAGAACTAAATAATGCAAAAATAACTAAAGTACATATAGTTATTAATCCTTTAAATTCCACAATAGTCTCTGTGGCTATATTTATATTTTCTGATAGCGGACTTACAAAATAGCTTCTTAGCCCTCCTACCGCTCCAGAAATTACTGCAGTATCATACCCAAAAAGTAATCCACCAAGACTAGCTACCGCGGTAATTAAGTATACATTGCTAGGTTTTAGGTTAGTTTGATTGTTCATTAATGGTCATTTAAACTATATCTTATAGTTAATTTGACTACAATACTAATTAAATATTTTTATTTTATCAAAAAAATGTTATTAAAAGTGAATAATTGGTAATAATTTTTATGATAAGATGCCATATAGAAATTATTTTGTATATATGCACTTAAAACTAATCGACCTATTTAAAGATGGTTAAGAAATTTATTGATGAAGAATCGGGGAAAATAGTAGAAGAAAAAGTAATGAATGCTATTACTATTGACTGTGCTATTTTTGGATTTGAACAAGGAAAGTTAGAAGTATTACTTATTCAACACGCAGAAGGAATTAGCAAAGGAAAATGGGGACTCCCTGGAGGTTGGATAAAAGAAGATGAAAGCATAGACAATGCCGCACATAGATTGTTGAGAGAGTTAACTGGAATTTCCGACCTTTATTTGGAACAGTTAAAAGCCTTTGGCGACCCCAAGCGTTTTCCTCTTGGAAGAGTAATTACTATTGGATATTACGCACTAATAAAAAAGGAAGATTATGATGTAAGAGCTGGTTTTACAGCTTCTGACGCTAAGTGGTATAAAATTGATGAGATTCCAAACTTGATTTATGACCACAATGAAATTCTAACTTACAGCCTCCACCATCTAAGAAATAGAGTACGAAATGCGCCTATTGGTTTTAACCTACTACCAGAAAAATTTACATTACTGCATTTAATGCAATTGTATCAAGAGATTCTAGGAGTAGAACTTGATAAACCTAATTTTAGAAGAAAGATTTTAAAGATGAAACTTCTTGTTGACCTTAAAGAAAAACAACAAGATGTGTCTCATAGAGCCGCAAAACTATATAAGTTTGACCCTGAAATATATAATAAACTAACGGAAAAAGGCTTCAATTTTGAAATGTAACTAAAGTTATAATGATATATCCCACTGCAATCTAAATCGGATTTTATCATCTACATTCCCATCTGCTGTTTCATAATCAAAATGACTTACCTCTAATGTTAGTTTGTTTTTATGCTTGGTAAAAAACCAATTAAAAGCCAACGTTTTTTCATGCTGAAAATTAGTATCTAAACTAGTATCAGGTTGATATCTAGCATATCTAGCAGCTACCTCTAAAGGTTTTGGCCACCAATTAATACTTGTATGTGCTAAATATCCCGCTTGTAAATAAAAGCCTTCTAACTTAGTCTCGGCATCATTGTCAAGTTTATTAATTATATTTTTATGATGCCATTCTGATTGCCAACTAAAACCTTTGTAAACAAATGCAGTTTCTATATTATATTGATTAACACGATATTCTCCAACCTCTTCCTCCTCAAAACCAACTAAAGAACCTCCTCCAGATTGCGAAAACCTAGTATACGGACTCCTATTTGTTACTCCAGCAATAGCTATAATGGCTGCAGGCTTTTCATGCAGTTCTATATCACTTCCTTCAAAACCCAAATCTTCCCCTAATAAGTTCCATTGAAATCTTCCAAAATACATTAAATGCTCATCGTCATTAACAGTTACGCCTCTTCCAGAACCTGTTAGTACTGCCGCCCAATAACTAAAATCTAATAATTCCTTCCCTCCTCTAAGTCTTCCATACAATTCTACACCTTGCTGCCTATCTACCGTAAATGGTCTATTTAGAATAGAACGATCCATGGTTTGCTGTTCTCCACTACTTATTCTACGTTCCCTAGAATATTCTATTTTCCATTGTCCTACTTTAAGATTAAGCCACTCCCATTTTTCAATCATAATTCTAAAATCGAGTAAATTGGACCTACTAAGTTCGTATTCCCAATAGTATTTAAGCCACGTTTGATAGGCGTTTCCTCCTACTTTTAAACGTGCTCTATTTATTTTAAACAAATTTGTATTCTCATCATCATAATCATCAAAAGTAACAGGGTCCTGATCGTCTGGAGTAGCAAAACGGAATTGTAGCCTACTCTGGATTTGTAATAAATACCTATTGTCTGTAGATTTAAATTCAAAACCCTTAAATCCATAATCTATTTTCCATTTCCGAATGGAATCTCTTTCTACTTCTTGAGCATTTATTTTGCTGAAAAAAAGGAGAAAAAAACTAGTTAGAAGAAGTAATCTGAAACTTTTTATCATTCGTTTTTCTAAAATTATAAATGTGTATTTCTACACATTGCCAATACCTTTTAATTGTACTTTTAAAAAAGAAAATCTAATGAGGTTTGTAAAGGGGAATAGATTTATAAAATTAGTAATTAGAATTTATTTATTCTTTAGAAAGCTCAGAAATTGTTCCATCATAGGTAATAAAATCTCTTTGAGAACTATTTACAGAGAGTGAGGTTTTCTTATTTGGAAAAACTAAAAGTGTAACATTAAAAGATTCTGCGCCGTTATTGGCTGTGAATTGGATTTTATAACGTTGTTTATTTTCAATAAAATCTACTTGCATATCTGTAATTTCTTGCTCAAACTGGATTCCTTCCCCGTCAGAATTATATCCGCCTCCCATTTGGCGTTCTCCATAATACGGCAAAAATGCTTTTGCAGAATCTCCTTTTATCTCCAAATAATTTGTGTTTCCAATTAAACTGATGCGTTGCATATTGTTTCCTGGGCCTAAAATTCCGCTATTCCCCAACTGAACCATACTAGAACTCACTTGCGGCATAGCCCATTGATTCTCTACTTTAAATTTTTTATCCTTAATTAAAGTTTCTACTTCTGTAAATTCCTTAGCAGTAGTTGCCGAGTCTTGCGCTCCACCACAAGCAATTAAAAGCAACAAAATACAAGAGCTCAAAAAAATAGTAGTATTTTTCATCTTATTAATTTTCTCTACAAGTTAAGAAATTCCACAATCATTTGAAAGTGAATATTTCATTCACACATTTCAACTAAAATAGTATTTCTATATCCATAAACAGAAACAAGCCGCTAAAAATAATAAGAAAAATGTTTGCAAAACTGATGAATAAAGTACCTTTGCCATTGTGAAAATTTGGAAAATTATATCGCTTTTTATTTTAGGAGGAATTATTTATTTAAATTCTTCTAAAACTGATATTGATCATTTTGAGAAAATTCAACTTCCGTTATCTCAAAATTCTACAGAAAATATAGCGGTAGGCATTAAATACCAAGGCGTTGCTACACTCCAAACAAGAAACAATATTGAGTTTTTTGAAAACCTTAATATTAAATTACACAAACTCAAGTTTAAATTTTTAAACTATATAACTCTCGGAATAAGTGTTGCAAAATTTAATCCTTTATACATTGGAGCTAAATTTAACCTATCACACTTCTTAATAAAAGTTATTATTTACCCTTTCCATTACCATTGGTGAAGTTTTATATAAAGTTTTAATCCATTTCGACTTAGAGCCCTTCGGTAAACTCAGGACAGGCTCTGGGAAATAAAACCCTCAATGAGGGATTCAATTGTTTTTATCTAAAAAACACTAAAACAATTGATCTTGTCACTATTAGTTAACGCATTAATATTGGCTATAATCTTTTATATAAAATTTAAATTAATAGCAATGGATACATCTTCCATCCTATGGGGAACAGTTACATTAACTGTTTGCCTTGTTCCTTTATTGCTTTTAGGAAAACAAATAAAAAAAGCCTCTAGAAAATTATTAATTCCAATTTTGGAAGAAGCTAAAAATAATAATGGCGTAATCTCTGTTCATGAAATGATTTCTGATGTATGTTTTGCGTTAGATGAAAAGCAAAATACACTCTACTATTATAGATCTACAAAAGAAATTGAAGAATTAAAAAGCTTCAATTTGAACGAGGTTGAAAATTGTAAAATAGAGATTATAAGAAAAAGTGAAAATAGAAAAAGTAACGCTGCTATTGTAAAGGTTTTTCTTGAATTACATTTTAAAACTTCAGCAATAAAAAAGCTAGTAATTTTTGACCTTCAAGAATCTACTCAACTTATTCCTGAGGTTCTTTTTGCTGAAAAATGGAATAGAATTATTAATTCCAAAATATAATTAACTATAAAAAAAGTCGTCTGGAAGAATATTCTTCAGACGACTTTTAAAATCAAATTTCAAACTAATTAATTATTCCGCAGGGTCAAGTTTACTTATTGCAGTAATTACTCCCCCATTTACTTCTAATCCTTTTGTTGCAGTAGCACTTGCTACATCTATATTATAAATAGCACTTCCAGTTTCTGTGGTAACTCCAACATGCACTGTACTTTTATCTTCAGAAACTAAAATATCCATTCCTTTTGTTACATTTAATATGGCTTCAGCTGCTGGCATTCCACTTACAAATGTTAGCGTTTTGTTGTATAAATCTATCACATAAAATAAATTACCTGTTTCATAAGCAGATGTTTTTTCATCTCTTAAAATCCCTATTGCTTTACCATTTCCAACATACTTATGATCTGCAATATAAGCACCTCCAGCCGCTGCTTCTATATCAAAATAATAATCGTCAAAAGCTGTGGTACCACTTTTAATTCTAGTAATTGCAGATGGTTTTGTAGAAGTTAACTCTCCATTAGTAGTGGCAACTGCTGCTGAGAAAGCATAAGCATCTCCATTTTCATCAACAGAAAGTCCGTTATCAAAATATCTTCCTATATAACTTGTACGATCGTCGTGAATAACCGTTTCTAATTCCATTTCTGGATATGAATACACTGCAATATTAGCTTCGTTTGGATACTCAGTTCCAAAAGTATCATTACAACATCCTTTAACTGTAAAATAAGGAAGATACACCTTATCTCCCACTTGTGTAATCCAAGAGAAAAATGCTATTTCATCATTTTCTTTATTAGCTAGCTCTTGAGTGTTGATTTGCCCTTCTGCAGTAAATTGAGATGTTTCTGTATCTAATTGATACCAATAAGCAATTGGAGACTCGGCACTTCTTGATATTTTAATCATTAACACATCATCATTAACCGCTCCAAAAGCTTGTACTGTTTCCGACTGAAAATCGGATATTTTTTCCAAAGTACTTTCCCCACTTAATTCATACGTGGTAACTGCTCCTGGATTTCCTTGCCCATATAACAAACTAAAGAATTTATTATTTGTAGTTAAATAGTAACGGTACGTTCCATCTTGTTCTATTCCATTTCCTTCTGTAGTTATACTTCCTTGAGATAAATCGTCTGCTGTTAAAATATAATCTGCCACCCCTTCCGAAGCTGTTGGAGTTGCGGTTATAATGTACTTTGATGTTGCATCTGGATTCTCTGTTCCTCCATCTGGATTTCCAGAATCGTCATCACTACATCCTATTAATAGTGAAGCTCCAGCAAATAATAGACTGAAAAAATAAGTTGATTTTTTGATCATTTTAAATAATTTTAAACTAAAATTTATACTTAACTCTATTGTTTAATTGTTATAATGCACTTAAATAGTTTATCTGTATTTATAATGCTAATAGCGGTTATAACGCCACTGTTTTCTTATAAAAAAGTGTATTTTATTTTTCCTGTAATGCTTCTTCCTGGCTTTTGTAAACTAAAATTATCATACAATTCGGCATCAAAAATATTTCTACACTCTAGCGTAAATTGCAGTTTTTCGTTGTATGTATAGGTTGCATTTAAATCGTGTGAAAGTTGTTCAGGAATATCAAGTTTATCCGAGCCTAAGCTTGGCCAATACAAGTAAAAAGCATGCACATAAAGCATATTATAACCTATACTCAATAAATTCCCCTTTCCTCCTACATTCTCGAAAGTGTAGCTTGCATCTGCATTTCCATAGAGATAGGGCATGTTTGGAATTCTGTCTCGATACACTATGCTTTCGGTAGTTTGTCCTTCTTCGTATTTGGTATTATTTCTTAAATCTTGATATGTTAAATTAACCCCTGCATTAAAATGTCTAGCGCTTTGGTATCTAACTTCAGCCTCTACACCTAAATTGGTTACACTCCCTAAATTATCCATAACTTGCATGGTTTGGTTATTATTAAGTCGTGGACGGATAAAATCGCTCGCATCTCTATAAAATCCATTTAGATTGAAATTTATTTGATGCTCGTTATGTAAAGCCAACCAATAGCTAGCTCCTAAATTATAGTTATAACTGTGCTCAGGTTTTAGGTCGATATTTCCTTGAAGGTTGATAACATCTCCGTATAATTCTCCTGAATCTGGAAGACGATAACTCTTTTCAAAAGAAGCTTTCATTTGAAAGTTTTCATTAAAAAAGTGAGAAACTGCCAAGCCATATCCGAAGAAATTATAAATATTAATTTGGTCTCTATAAGCTACATCACCATAATCTCCAGTAGGGTTATAGGATTGTGAAAATTTATTTTGCTGAAAATACTGTTTCGTAAAGGCAGATGCATTCCAATTTTCCGTTTCATATGCATAACTCAATCCTAGAATATTTTTTAATGTTTTTCTAGGCTGTTGGTAAGTATCGTTATTCGGATTTAACTCATCTTCTCCTTCTCTATTAAAAGTATTTAAAGTATTCCCTAAAGATATTCGGTGTTTTTCTGCAATTGTATAATCAAAAGCAGCGGCTCCAACCCCATTATTATTTCTATATTTATATAAAGAATATGATCTTTCTCCTCCTGGCCCTTCATACTCTTTATACTCTCCAAACCAATTATACCTTCTATGGAGCGTATCTATATTTTTTTCTTGTCCTAAATTGTAATTAGCATTGATTCTAACATTTAATCCTTCTACTAAAAAATTCTTCTTTTTATACTTTACACTTGGCATAATTACATTCCCTCTTCTATGCCATCCCCCAAATACACTAACAATTCGAGCTCCTGTTTGAATTTCTCTATAATTATTCCCTAGTGTTATTCCGAATAACAATTGGTCTGCATACGATTTATTTACAACCCCAAAATTTGCTATCACTGTTTCGTTATGATATTGATCGTGAAAACGTTTTACTGTTTGATTTGGGTAATACTGCCCTGTATTTATATCGGCTACATCCACATTTACTTTATATGAATTATCCGAAAAGTTTTGATACGCATTTAATTGTGCTGTAAATCCGTTTTTAGCAACATAAATAGCATTGACCATTGACCTATGAGTATTAAAAGACCCATACGAATACGAAGCATCTAAATGATTTTTGCTGTACGCATTTGTAATAATATTTACGGCACCTCCTAAAGCATCAGACCCTAAACCTACTGGAACAACTCCTTTATAAACTTCTATTCTTTCCGCAAGATTTATAGGGATATTATTTAATTGAAATGAGCTTCCGAAGTTATCCATTGGGACACCATCTATAAAAAAACGAACTTGCTTTCCTCTAAAACCATTAATCGAAAAATTCATCTGAGACCCTACTCCTCCACTTTCTCTAACTCTAATTCCCGACACCCTATCCAAAGCGTGTCCCAAATCTAAAGTTGTATTATGCAGTTCTTTTGCATCTACCACACTTACATTAAAAGCCTTCTCTCTAACTTGATTTACTATACTTTGTCCAGAGACAACAACCTCATCTAAATCGTAAGAAGATTCCTCTAACTGTAGAGCTACATTTACCGTTTCTCCTTGTTTTAAACTAACTGAAATTTCCTTTGCTTCAAATCCTAAATAAGAAACTTTCAAAGTATAGCTTCCACTCTTTGCATTTGTACTTAAGTTGTAAACCCCATCAATATTAGTAGTTACCCCTTTTGACAGTTCTTCAATCACAACAGTAGCACCAGCTATTGGAGCTCCCTCACTATCGTTTATTGTTCCTGTAACATTTATATTATTACTTTGTGAAAATGCCGTTAAGGAGCAAATAAATAAAGACAAAAGCAGTATTTTGTTCATGCAAACAATTCGCATATTATTCTTATTTAGACTTATTAAAAATATAATTTGCGCAAAAGTACCTATATGAGCTACTGAAATTAATACGCAAAACGGATTAATATCTACGCAAAAGGGAATAATTAAATTTGGTTGAAGAAAGTGTTATTTCCTTTTCATTTTAAACACAACAGTTATAGAAATTAATGCCACAATAAGCCAAAAAAGGTCTATTATTAATATTTGAGAATACCCATTAGCATAAGACACCCAAGGCCAATTTCCTGTCTTAATACCATTAGAGATTGGAATAAGTAAACTAAAAGCCGCACCAGTAATTAGGCAAACCTTATTGGTAAAATAATTACTCTTTTTAAGAAGTAGTAAAACACTAAAAATAAGCCATGTCCAAAAGAACGTTTTATTGATAAAGCTATTTCGAGCCCCATCAAAATCGTCTGCAAATAGCTTAACAATTACAAAAGTGAGTGCAGTAACTGGAAATAAACTTAAACAGCCTACCATATATATTTTAACCAGCCAAGTATTGAAACGCTTTTTATGTTCGGCTACATTCTTTTTATCTCTAGCAACAAGCCAGATAAGAACCCCAGAAATAATTACAAAACAGGTTATAAAACCAAGGATTAAATAAATCAATTTCATTCCATACCCTCCATAATCTCCAAAATGAAGCCTTTTTATAACATCATTTGCACCTTCTACGTAGGAAATATCATTGTAGGGATCTTTTGTACTTACCAGTTTTCCGTCGTTCACGTTAAAAGTTTGATATCCCGTTCCTACAAAGCCATCGGTAAACTTAGGAGACCCCATTACTTGAACATGCATATTTTCATTTCCGTAATTAAAAACTTTAAAGCCATTAATTTCAAGATTTGGCCATTCTTGCTTTGTTCGTTTCACAAATTTGTTAAGAGAAAAATCCTTTTGTAAAGGACTTCCATAAAATGCATATTCCTCTACTTTCTGACTCTCCATTGCTTTTTGCATTTCCCGAGGATTATCATCAAAAAGTACTTTCTGTACAGGAGGCAACATTACTGTATAACCTATAATTAAAAAAGCTCCGGTAACGGCAAAAATAAATTGATACGGTAATCCTATTAACCCTAAAGCAACATGAGCATCTGTCCAAATAGTTTTTAACTTAGCCTTTGGACGGAACACATAAAAACTAGATACTATTTTTTTCCAATGAACAAGTACCCCCGTAACCACTGCAAACAGGAAAAAGAAGGCAACTATTCCTGCTAAAAAATATCCAGACCTCCCGAAGAAGTTTAATTGTGCAAAAAAGTGAAGCCTATAAAAAAACTCTCCCAGAGAATATCCAGATGCATAATCGGTTTTGGAATAATTATCCATATCCAAATAAAAGAAACCTCTTCTTCTTCCACCTCCTTTTTCGGTTACTATGGTTGTATCTTTTGGTGGCGTCATAAAAACACCTATTCTTCTTTCAAAAAAACGCTGAGAAAAAGTTATATCTCTACTATAAAGCGTATCATGCTGCTTTAATGAATTTAAAGCCGAATCAAAATCTATATGCTCAAAATAGCCTTCTGCTATTGGTTCATTCCGCTCCCACGCATTTATTTCATCTCTTAAAAAAGAAATAGAACCCGTAAAAAAAATAAGGTATAATAAGGCGCTTATAAAAATACCACTGATGGTATGCGTATGAAAAAGAACATTGTAAATTCTATTCGACATGTAAAAAATTATAATGAATTAATATTTGAGCTGAAGTATATTATTACGGAAAGAATAAGGGTAATTGACAGATAAATCCCCCATATTTTCCATCCGCTTTTTGCTAAAAAAGCAACAATCATTAATGCAGCCCAAAGCATAAAACCTGCATAACGAATTGTAAACATAATAGCTCCAAAGTCAAACCAAAGCGCTAAAACCATATGGAATGCCTCTGTTATAATAAAACCACCCACAAAACCAGCAGTTATTTTTAAAAATCGTTGAAGAGGAGACTGAGTTAAATATTTTTTATTTGCAGGCATACTATAAAATGTTTATTTCTAACAAAAGGGCTAAAATTCCAATAACTACAATACTCTTAAGTGAGAAAAACCTTATAGGACTTATTAAAATTATCAGACTAGCTAATGTCATCAAAACAACAAAAAATGAAAAGATTCCACTTCCCCACCCTAACAGATAAATATCTAATAGAAGCCCTAAAACAATTAATAATATTCCTATATATTTTGATTGAGAGGCGTTAGCGTGTCCCCATTTATAGATACCTAATTCACTCCTATAATCTGCTCTTTTGGAGGTGATATATAAAAAGTAAAATCCGATAAAGATTAAAAAAATAGATACTGTAAGCATGAGTTGGAGGTTAGTTTATACTTTTAATCACTTCTTTTTTAGCTTCTTTTTTAGTTCCATCAAACCCTTGAACTCCACCAACAGTTGTATATTTCATTACATATTTTTTGTCTGGAAAAATACGTTGGTAAGCACTCTGACACATTACTGCTGCTTCATGGAAACCAGAAAGAATTAACTTTAATTTTCCAGGGTATGTATTTACATCGCCAATAGCATAAACCCCCGGAATATTGGTAGAATAATCATACGCATTATTCACCTTTATAGCATTCTTTTCTATCTCCAAGCCCCAATTTGCAATTGGTCCTAACTTTGGTGACAATCCAAAAAGTGGAATAAAATTATCTACTTCCACATGAGATTCGCCATTTTTAAGATGTTTTACGGTTACCGCTTCCAATGTATCTTCTCCATGTAGCTGCGTTACCTCTGCTTCGGTAATTAACTCTACTTTTCCTTTTTTAGAAAGCTCTGCTACTTTTTCAACAGAATCTAAGGCACCTCTAAATTCATTTCTTCGGTGTACTAAATAAACTTCCGAAGCAACATCGGCTAAATAAATAGACCAATCCAAGGCAGAATCTCCACCCCCAGCTATCAATACTTTTTTATCTCTGTAAACTTCTGGGTCTTTTATAATGTAAGAAACCCCATTATCTTCATACTTATCTATATTTTCTAACTGTGGCTTTCTAGGCTCAAAACTTCCTAATCCTCCAGCAATTACAACTACTGGCGCATGATGTTTTGTTCCTTTATTGGTAGTTACAATAAAGCTTTCGTCTTCTAATTTTTCAATCGTTTCCGCTCTTTCTCCCAAGGTATAAGTAGGTTCAAAAGATTTAATTTGCTCTAAAAGATTTTTTACCAAATCGCCAGCCAAAATCTCTGGAAAACCAGGAATATCATAAATTGGTTTTTTTGGATAAATCTCAGAACATTGCCCTCCTGGTTGTGGTAAGGCATCAATTAAATGGCACTTCAATTTTAATAATCCCGCTTCAAAAACAGTGAATAATCCCGTTGGCCCTGCTCCTATTATTAGTATATCTGTTTTAATCATGACTTTTAACTTTCCCCATTTACGTTATGGGATTTACAATAACATTTCTAACTTTTTCTTTTTCTATTTTTCCACTAAACTCTTGGTAAATTCGTTTAGTTTCTCAACTTTTTCCTCAAAATTCCCCTTGATGGTTTTTCTATATTCATTTAAGTTCTGAACAAGATCATCGATATTCTCTGGAATCACTTCTTCAAAAAACTGACGTAATCTTTTGGCTGTAGTAGGAGATTTCCCATTAGTAGAAATGGCTATTTTCACATTTCCTTTGGTTACAATCCCCCCCATATAGAAATCGCAATATGGCGGATTATCGGCTACATTTACCAAAATATTTTGTTCCTTACAATCTTTATAAACCTTAACGTTTACTTCTTCTTTATCTGTTGTAGCTATAACAATATGCTTAGCTGTTAAATAATTTTCAGCATACACATCTGTAATCATTTCTACATTATGAGCCTTTGCCTTACTAATAGTTTCTTCTCTAAAGTGTGGCGCCACCATTTGCACTTTTGCATTTGGACTTGACTTTAGTAAAAAAGTAAGCTTCTCTAAAGCAACATTTCCTCCTCCAACAATTAGTATATTAAGGTTATTTACTTTTAAAAAAACTGGATATAATTCATTCCGTTCTCCCGTTTCCATCCTCTTCAATTATACTGTAGCAACTTGGCTACTAATTTCCAATATCTTTTCTCTATGGTTTACCACCTCCCCAATTACAATAATTGCTGGATTGGTAAGTTTTTGTTGCTCAACCACAGTTTCTATAGTAGCTATTGTTCCGATTCCTATTTTTTCTTCTGGTGTTGTTCCACTCTGAATAATAGCAACAGGCACTTCGTGTTTACTTTCATTTTTAAATAAAGTTGTTATTTCTGAAAGCTTACTCATTCCCATTAAAATCACCACAGTTGCAGATGATTTTGAAGCTAAAACAACATCATTTGATAGTTTATGAGCTTTGGTGGTGCCCGTAATTACCCAAAAACTTTCTGAACTTCCTCTTTTTGTCAACGGAATATTTTGATATGCTGGTACTGCCAAAGCAGAAGAAATTCCAGGCACAAAATCAGTTTCAATTCCATGAGCAATTGCATACTCCATTTCTTCAGATCCTCTTCCAAAAACAAAAGGATCGCCTCCTTTTAAACGCACTACATGTCCATGAGCTTTAGCGCTACTTACAATAAGTTCGTTTATTTGTTCTTGTTGGTATGCATAGCATCCTTTTCTTTTTCCCACAAAAATATGCTCCGCATTTGGCGCATGATCCAATAATTGTGGATTCACCAATGCGTCGTATAAAACAACATTGGCAGCTTGTAAAGTTTTCATACCCTTAATAGTAAGCAAATCCGGATCTCCCGGACCTGCCCCTATTAAAGTCAGTTTTGGTTGGTTATTTGTCTGCATTAGCTAATTCTAATCTTCTGAAAGCATCTGCTTTTTTGTAAAAAGCTTGCGCGTCTTCTAAAAACGATTTTGCAAATGTTTCAGATGGTTTATTAATTTTAATTTGATAAACGAGATCATGGAAAGTGGTGTTTAGTGAAATCTTTCCGGGTGCGACAAACACTTCGTCAAACTGATTTATTATCCCCGCTTGGGTATTGGTCTTTTTATTTTCTCCTATTAATAATGCTTTTGCAGTATTTATTAATGAGGTATACGATTGGTAAATACTATCTGCCCATTTTTTCTCTTCTAAAGAAAACTGCGCTTTTTCTATTTTTTCTTCACTTTCAAATAAAAGTGTAGCAACCAAATCTATAACTACTCCAGCACATTCTCCAACTCCTACTTCCTGAACATACGCTTTATCATGCCCCCAATCTACAAAATCATCTTCATTTAAATTATCTGTATCTGATAAAGGTTTTAAAAAATCATAGAAATACATTTGCTCTTTTCTGTCGTAATACGCCAAAAAATCTTCTCCATTTTCTTTATGTTGCTGATAATCATCTAAAATTAAACGCAGTGCCTGAGGTCCTCTTTTTGAAGGAATTTTAATAACTTTATCTGCAAATCTACCTTCTCCATTTCCTACAACACCACCACCTAATAATATTTGAAGCGCAGGAGCTACTAATTTTTCTTTTGTACGAATTGACATCCCTTGAAAACCAATATGCGCCATATTGTGTTGTCCACAAGCATTCATACAGCCACTAATTTTAATAGCAACTTCTCTGTTATCTCTATACTGAGGATACTCTTCTTCTAAAACTTTCTCCAACACTTCTGCAATTCCTGTGCTGCTCGCTATCCCTAAATTACACGTATCTGTACCTGGGCAAGCAGTAATATCTGCAGTAGAATTATACCCTAAATCTGTAAATCCAAGTTCTTTTAACTCTAAATAAAACAGCGGTAATAAATCTGCTTTTACATGACGGATTAAAATATCTTGACGTAAAGTTAAACGTAACTCATCTGCCGCATAACGTTGAATTAAACTTGCTAGTTTTCTAGCTTTATCTGTATAAAAATCGCCTAAACGAACTTTTATTCCGATTGAAAATAAGCCTTCTTGTTTTTGCTGATATACATTAGAGTTTCTCCATTTCTCATATCCATCAACATCTTTTAAATCTACTTTTGGAACCGAAATTGAATCTACTACAGAACGATCAAATTCAAAACCTTCTTCACTTATAGGGTATGAATGATAAGAAAGTGCTAACTTTTCTTCTTCTATTAATTGTAAAAATCCATCTAATCCTACATCTTTAAGTAAGAATTTCATTCTCGCTTTTAAACGTTTTGCACGCTCTCCATGGCGATCAAAAATTCTTAATACACTTTCTATTAAAGGAATAATTTGGTCTGTTGGTATAAACTCATACATTAAATCTGCATGACGAGGCTGTGAGCCTAACCCACCTCCCAACATTACTTTAAAACCTTTTTGACCGTCTTTTACTTTTGCAATAAAACCTAAATCGTGAATATAAGATAAAGCCGAATCCTTATCTGTAGAAGAAAACGACATCTTAAATTTACGTCCCATTTCTTGACAAATAGGGTTTCTCAAGAAAAACTGAAAAGCTGCATGCGCATAAGGAGTAACATCAAAAGGTTCGTTTGGATCGACTCCCGCTTCCGGACTTGCAGTAATATTACGTACCGTATTTCCACAAGCTTCTCTAATTGTTACATCGCTTTGTTCAAGCTCTGCCCATAATTCTGGAGTTCTATCTAAACTTACATAATGAATTTGAATATCCTGACGGGTGGTAATATGTAATCTTCCTCTAGAATATTCATCCGAAACATCACAAATACGTAACAATTGATTCCCAGTAACCTTTCCATAAGGCAACTTTATTCGAACCATTTGCACTCCCTCTTGACGCTGACCATAGACTCCACGAGCCAATCGTAAGCTTCTAAAGCGTTCTTCATCTACTTTCCCTTCTCTAAAAAGTCGAATTTTCTTTTCTAATTCTATAATGTCTCTTTCGACAACGGGATTTTCTATCTCTGTTCTAAAACTTTGCATGTTTTCTATTTTCCGTTATTCATAATTCCTCACAAAGTGAGTTTGTTCGTGGTCTTTTATTTTCCCCATTTAATTCGCTCCCAAAGGCGCTCATGAAAAAAATACAGTGTCATTTTAGTTACTAACTCTATAAACCCAATTGATAATGCTAATTCTATAGTTCCGGTAACAAACCAAGATATTAATATAGTATCTAATGTTCCAACAACCCTCCAGCTTATCGATTTTGCTATACTTCTACTTAGTTTATCACTCGAAACTTTATCTTTATCTGTAATCTCCGAACGCCCTTTAAAGCTATTTCCTTGTAATACTTTATCTAAAATCATCGTCAATCTTTCTTATTACTCTAGTTAATCGATAGGTTAATAGAATTTAAAAGCGAAAGTAATACATAATTCGAGAAATCCCAACGTTTTTGGGTATTTTTAACTAAAGAATATCAAATCCTTAAAAAAAGGCACAAAAAAAAGGCTACATTAAATTGTAACCTTTAGTAATTATTTATTTATTAAGGACTTGAGTTTGTATTTATCTCAAAGCCTGTTTCAAATCTTCAATAATATCTTCTACATTTTCTAATCCTACAGATACACGAACCAATCCATCCGAAATTCCAACTTCCAATCTGTCTTCTTCAGATAATTTACTGTGTGTGGTAGACGCAGGATGTGTTACAATGGTTCTAGTATCTCCCAAGTTAGCAGATAGCGAACACATTTTTATAGCGTTTAAGAATTCTCTTCCTGCTTCTACACCGCCTTTAATCTCAAAAGCTACAATGCTTCCTCCTTGTTTCATTTGTTTTTTTGCCACTTCGTATTGGGGATGCGACTTTAAAAAAGGGTATTTTACAAAATTAACATTGGAATGCGACTCTAAAAATTCTGCTACTTTTAAAGCATTTTCACAATGGCGATCCACACGAACTGCTAAAGTTTCCAAACTTTTTGAAAGCACCCAAGCATTAAAAGGAGATAAGGCTGGCCCCGTATTTCTTGAAAATAGATAAATTTCTCTTATTAAATCTTTTGGTCCTACGGCAACTCCTCCTAAAACACGCCCTTGTCCATCTATTAATTTGGTAGCAGAATGCACCACAATATGCGCTCCAAAATCAATTGGCTTTTGTAAATAGGGAGTTGCAAAACAGTTATCTATTATCAATATTAAATTATGCTTTTTTGCTATTTCTCCTAAAAATTCTAAGTCCAGTACATCTACAGCAGGATTTGTAGGTGTTTCTGCAAAAAGAATTTTTGTATTTGGCTGAATCAATTTTTCAATTGAAGCAACTTCATCCACCTTAAAATAAGAAGTTTCTATATTCCACTTAGGAAGAAACTTAGTAAATAAAGCATGCGTAGAACCAAATACAGAACGTGCAGAAACCACATGATCTCCACTATTTAATAATGCTGCAAAGGTTGAAAACACAGCCGACATCCCTGTAGCAAATGCATAACCTGCTTCTGCTCCTTCCATTTTACAGATTTTATCTACAAATTCTGTAGTATTCGGATTTGTAAAACGACTGTATAAATTGCGGTCTTTTTCTTCTGCAAAAGACGCTCTCATATCTTCAGCATCTTCAAATACAAAACTAGAAGATAAGTACAAAGGTGCTGAATGCTCTAAAAATTCGGTTCGTTCTATCTGTGTTCGGATTGCCTCCGTTTCAAAATGCTTTTTACTCATAATATATGTTTAAAGTTGAAAAGTTGATGGTTTTAAAGTTCAACTCTTCCCTGTGTTTTGTTGTTTGTTTGTTTGTTTGTTAATTGTTAATAGTTATTCGTTAATTGTTAATTGTTAATTGTTATTAGTTGAAAGTTGTTAGTCGTTAATTGTATAACTTAACTTATTGCAATAATTCAATCTTTCAATCTTTCAATCTTTCAATTCTTCAATTCTTCAATTCTTTACTTTCAACTTTTTAACTCTCCATCTAACCTACCCTCTTTCGGCTAATTTAAGAATATCTCCAAAAACACCTCTAGCGGTAACTGCTGCTCCTGCTCCTGCTCCTTGAATTACAATTGGCCGGTCTCCGTAAGATTCTGTATAAATTTCAAAAATAGAATCAGCCCCTTTTACTTGTCCTAAAACACTGTCTGCTGGGACAGACACCAACTTAACATCTAAAATTCCTTTATCTTGCTGCAAATCTCCATGTAAATCTCCAACATAACGAAGTACATTTCCTTCTTCTTGATTATCTTTAATTTCTTGGTATGGAGCGTTAAACGCCTCTAAACTCTGTAAAAATTCTGGCACTTCTTTATCTCTTAATCCATCGGGCACTAAATTCTGAATATTTACATCTTCAAATTCATTTTTCAAATCCAATTCACGAGCTAAAATTAATAACTTCCTACCAACATCGTTTCCGTTAAGGTCTTCTCTTGGGTCTGGCTCTGTAAATCCTTTATCAATAGTATCTTTTAGAATCTCATTAAAAGTTTTTTCTTCTGAAGAAAATTGATTGAATAAATAACTTAAAGTTCCAGAAAATACACCTCTAATTCTAGTGATATTTTCTCCTGATAAATGTAAAATACGAATTGTATCAATTAAAGGAAGTCCAGCTCCAACATTAGTTTCATATAAATATTGCTTCTGATTTTTATCAAGTAAACTTCTCAACTCTTTATAAAATTTAAAATCGAGGGTATTTGCAATTTTGTTAGACGACACTAAATCAAAGCCATTTTCCACCAAAGTGGTATAATTTGCAACAAAATCTTTACTTGCCGTATTATCTATAGCAATTAAATTTTCTAGATGATTTGCTTTCGTAAATGCAATTACATCTTTAATAGTTGCAGGTTGGTTACTATTCTCTATTTCTTTTTTCCAATCTGAATTAATGCCTTCTTTTGAAAGTACTAATTTTCTTGAATTAGAAACTGCAAAAATATTCAGTTTTAAATGTTTACGCTCTTCTATATTAGCTGCTGAAGTAAGAATTTGATCGATTAAAGTTCCTCCTACCAATCCATGTCCGAAAATAGCGATGTTTATTTTCTTACAGATTTCAAAAATCTCTCCATGAATAACATTTAATGCTTTATGAAGTTCAGATTTTTTAACTACTAAACTCACATTTTTCCCTGTTACCGTATTATTAAAAAGGATAGGAATTACCTGGTTTTTAATCAACGCATTATAAGGCTTATGGAACGTACTCAAATCTTGACCTATGATAGAAATTACAGAAACATCATCTACCACAGAAATTTTATTAACGTCTTTAGAGTAAAAATCATTTTCAAATTCTTTTTCCAAAGAAATCATAGCTTCGGTAGCATCTTTTGCATTTACTACCAAACCAATTCCACGCTCGGAAGACCCTTGTGAAATAATACTTACACTGATGTCTTTTTTCCCTAGAGCATTAAAAATTCTAGCATCTACTCCTGCTTTTCCTAATAGTCCGCGTCCTTCTAAATTTACTAAGGCTACGTTTTCTAAAACTGAAAGTGATTTTATTCCTTCCTTTTTAGGATTAGCAGTAATAAGCGTTCCTTTATTATCGTGATTAAAAGTATTTAAAATTCGAAGTGGAATATTTTTCTCTATTAGCGGAATAATTGTTTTTGCATGTAAAATAGTAGCACCAAAATTTGCTAGCTCATTAGCCTCATTAAACGACAATTCTTCGATGCGTTGTGCACTTGGCACCAAGTCTGGATTGGCAGTAAAAATACCATCTACATGCGTAAAACTTTGCAATTCTCCAGCATCTAAAAAATTAGCCAGTAAAGAAGCAGTATAATTACTTCCATTTCTTCCTAAAGTAGTGGTTTCGTTATTTTTATTAGAGCCAATAAATCCAGTAACAATATTAACGGTTGTTCCATTATGTTTTGCAAAATGCTTTAAAACATTTTCTTTTGAAATTTTTTCTAAGGGTTGTGCGTCACCAAATTTCTCATCTGTTTTTATAAGCTCCCGAGAGTCTGTAAAATTGGCATTGACTCCTTTTTCTTTTAAAATATTGGTGATTAATTTAGCAGAAATAATTTCGCCTTGTGCTAAAACCTCATCTTTAATTTTTACACTATAATCTCCAAGCAAACTCACTCCCGAGAACAGTTTTTCTAATCTATCAAACTCAGCAGATAAATTGGCATTTTTATAATCTTCTGTTTGATATTTCTTAAAGGCATCAAATAAATGCTCGTAATCCTGCCCATCTGCCGCCGTTTCCAAAATACTCTCCAACTCATTGGTTGCGTTATTCCTAGCAGAAACTACTACGGTGATTTTCTCTCCTTCTTTTACCTTGTTTTCAATTATTTCAACTACATTATTGATTCCTTTACCATTGGCCAAGGATTTCCCTCCAAACTTTAATACTTTCATCTTATTATCTTTAAGAGCAGATTCAAAAATGCCCCCTATTATTTTTTCTAATTGTTCATATTCTATCAAAAATGCATCGTGCCCGTGTACCGAAACTACTTCTCCATAGCGCACACGGTCGCTAGATTGCGCCAATTGCTTATACGTTTCTCTATTCTCTTCAGCAGTAAAAAACAAATCTGAGCTCACCCCTACAATATGTACATTAGCATCTATAGCTTCTAATACACTAAAATGCTCTGGTCTTCCTCGGGTAACATCAATAGTTTTTAGTAACTGATTCATTAATTTATAAGCCGAAAGCTGAAATCGCTCTTGAAGTTTATTTCCATGATGCAACAACCAACTTTCCACATTAAACACTTGCAATTCTTCATTAGTGCTTCGTTGGAAACGCGATTTAAAAGATTCTGGCGTTCGGTAACACAACATAGCGTGCATTCGAGCATCGTGGACAGGATTTTTAGAATTCACCAAAAATTGCTCCTGAATTTGGCAATTTGCAATAAGCCAATCTGTCGACTTCCAATCGGTTGCCACAGGAATAAAATGTTCGGTAATAGCAGGTTTTAACGCCACCATTTCCCATGCAATTCCGCCACCTAAAGAACCTCCAATCAAGGCATATAATTCATCTATTTTTAAGACTTCAAGACCTAACAAAAAGATGTTTGCCACATCTCTAGCCACAAAATCTTTATAATTATCGATCACAAAACCATCATAACCATTCCCTGGAATATTAAATGATAATACCGTATAATTATTTGTATCAATAGCTTTTCCGTCTCCTATTAAATCTTTCCACCAACCGTTCTCTCCGCTAACATCAGAATTCCCTGTAAGTGCATGATTCACCATTACAATAGGCGCTGTATGTAATGGCTTACCAAACAATTGGTATGATAAATTTAAATCTTGCGTAACTCCGCTAAGCGTTGTGTACTGATTGAGTGTAATATGTAACAATTCGTTTTTCAACGTTTTATGCTTTTATCTGTTTAAATGCTTCTTTTAAATCCGACTTTAAGTCTTCTATATCTTCTAATCCTACTGAAAGTCTAATTAAATCTGTAGTTACTCCAGCCGCTAACTGCTCCTCTTCATTTAACTGCTGATGCGTTGTACTTGAAGGATGAATAATTAGCGATTTTGTATCGCCAATATTAGCAAGTAGGGAAAATATTTTTGTGTTATCTGCTACTTTCTTAGCCGATTCAAAACCTCCCTTAACTCCAAAAGTTACGAGTCCGCTTTGTCCTTCTGGAAGATACACTTCTGCTAATTTTTTATATTTATTATTTTCAAGCCCAGGATAATTTACCCAAGTTACTGCTGCTTGTTTTTCTAACCATTGCGCTAATTCCAATGCATTTTCGCTATGTTTCTTTATTCTTAAAGGAAGTGTTTCTAATCCTTGTAAAATTTGAAATGCATTTAACGGACTCAACGCGCCTCCAAAATCCCTCAAACCTTCTATTCTTACTTTTGCTATAAAAGCAGCCTCTTTTAATACATCATGATAAATTAACCCATGATAACTTGGAGAAGGCTCTGTAAATTCTGGAAATTTACCATTCCCCCAATTAAAAGTACCCGCATCTACAATAACTCCACCAAGTGAAGTTCCATTACCGCAGATATATTTAGTTAGCGAATGAATAACAATATTTGCTCCATGCTCAATAGGTTTTACCAAATAAGAAGTAGCCACTGTATTATCTACTATTAATGGCAGTGCTACTTTTTTTGCTTCCGTAGAAATCGATTTAATATCTAACACGTCCAATTTTGGATTCCCCAAAGATTCTATAAAAAAAGCTCGTGTATTCTCTTGTACGGCATTTGTAAAATTTGCCGCATCATCTGGGTCTACAAATGTGGTTGTAATACCTAACCTAGGAAGTGTGTTGCTCAATAAATTATACGTTCCTCCATACAAGCTACTAGAAGCTACAATATGGTCTCCCGCCTTTAACAACACCAACAAAGCAGTAGAAATAGCCGCCGTTCCTGAGGCTGTTACCACAGAGGCAATCCCACCATCTAAAGCAGCCAAACGTTGCTCCAACACATCGTTTGTTGGGTTGTTTAACCTCGTGTAAATATATCCAGCCTCTGATAAGTTGAATAAATTTGCAGCATGGTCTGTGTTATTAAAAACATAAGAAGACGTTTGGTATATCGGCACAGCTCTTGTACCACCATTTGCTTTTACATCATGCCCAGCATGAAGTGCATCCGTTGAAAATTTTTGTTTACTCATTTCTTTTAAAATTTAATTTGTACCACTTAAAATAGTACTGTTAAGGTGTTAACAAGAAAAGCGTAAACGCGTAAGAATTAAATTCTTGTTATCTATCCACTTACGTGGTAGAATGTAGCACCTTCTCAATCTGAGTTTCCTCGAGACAAAGGGTTGCTAAGGCATCTTCAGGTCTATTCCTTCCGCCTTTCTTGATAACATCTACAAAATGTATTTGAACTACTTCCCCACATTGTGGGATTAACTTTAATCTCGCCTCATAATATTAATGAAGCTTTATATCTTCTACTTCGGGAGCAAATCCACAAAGCAATCAAATGAAACAATTTTACTCGTTTCGACGCAGAACGTCTTGAAATTAAACCCTCTATGAAGGATTCAAAGATTCAGAAAATATATTCATTTTTCCAAATCATCACTAAAAAATCTATTTATAACGAAAAGCTCTCTTTTACTTTATCTATAAAGTCCAACTTTTCCCATGTAAAAAGCTCAACTTCCCTTTCAATTCTACCGTTGTATGGAGATTCAAAAACCTTTGTAACTGTACGAGGTTGTTTTCCCATATGCCCATATGCAGCAGACTCTAAGTATATTGGATTGCGCAATTTTAAACGCTCTTCAATTGCAAACGGACGCATATCGAACAACTGAGCTACTTTTTTGGCTATCTCCCCATCACTCAATCCTACTTTAGAAGTACCATACGTATTTACAAAAATAGAAGTCGGCTCTACCACGCCAATAGCATAACTTACCTGTACTAAAACCTCATCTGCAACTCCTGCTGCCACCAAGTTTTTAGCAATATGGCGAGAAGCATATGCTGCACTACGGTCTACTTTACTTGGATCTTTTCCACTAAAAGCACCGCCTCCATGAGCTCCTTTACCACCGTAAGTATCTACAATAATTTTTCTTCCTGTAAGTCCGCTATCTCCATGAGGACCACCAATTACAAATTTTCCGGTTGGATTGATATGATATTTAATAGTATCATTAAACAACTCCTGAACATATTTTGGCAACTGCTTAACTACTCTTGGAATTAAGATTTCTAAAATATCTTTCTTAATTTGAGTTAGCATCTTCTCATCGTCAGCATCAAATTGATCGTGCTGCGTAGAAAGTACAATGGTATCTATTCTTTGCGGCACATTATCATCTGAATACTCAATAGTAACCTGTGCTTTTGCATCTGGACGTAAATAGGTAATCTCCTTTTCTTCCCGACGCAAATCTGCAAGTCCCATTAATAATTTGTGAGAAATATCTAACGCCAAAGGCATATAGTTTTCGGTTTCATTGGTAGCATACCCAAACATCATCCCTTGGTCTCCAGCACCCTGCTCCTCTTTCGATGCCCTGTCTACCCCTTGGTTAATGTCTTGAGACTGCTCATGAATTAACGAAATAACTCCACAAGAATCTCCACTAAATTGATACGCTCCTTTAGTGTATCCAATTTTATTAATAACCTCACGTGCAATAGACTGTACGTCTAAATACGTAGCGCTTTTTACCTCTCCGGCAAGCACTACTTGCCCAGTAGTTACTAAAGTTTCGCAAGCAACTTTACTCTCTGGATCAAAAGCCAAAAAGTTGTCTAAAAGCGCATCGCTTATTTGATCTGCAATTTTATCTGGATGTCCTTCACTAACAGACTCCGATGTAAATAAATATGCCATAATGTAATTTCTAAACTTCTAAATGGGAAAGAATTTTGACAGGTGCGTCTAAAGGAGTTCATCACTGCTTTAGCTCTTTTTTTACGAGGTGGCAATCAGTCAAATCTTTCCTCAAAATTCTGGGTACAAATGTAAGAATAAGATTGAAACTGAAAAATGTTTAACACTTTTTTATTTGGAGCCCTTTTTTAATTTCTTATTCCCTTTCGCTGTTACCCGCTTTTGCTACTACATGGTAGTTAGCGCAATCGGGGCTAGCAGCAATCGTTTGCGTCTCTTTAAATAATTTATTTTTCTCATTGTAAAGAAAATTATTTTTTATCAAAGCGGCTTATTCTTGTATCTTTACCAAAGTTATTTATCAATATAAAAAAATAGACCCCATGCACGTTGCAATTGCAGGTAATATAGGCGCAGGAAAAACTACATTAACAAGATTACTCTCTAAACATTTCAAATGGGAAGCTCATTTTGAAGATGTGGTAGACAACCCGTATTTAGACGATTTCTACACACAAATGGAGCGTTGGAGTTTTAACTTGCAAATCTATTTCTTAAATAGTCGTTTTAGACAAATTCTAGAAATTCGCGAAAGCGGAAAAAAAATTATTCAAGACAGAACAATATATGAAGATGCCTATATTTTTGCTCCCAATTTACATTCCATGGGCTTGATGACTAATAGGGATTTTAAAAATTACTCTTCTCTTTTTCAATTAATGGAAAGCCTAGTACAATCTCCAGATTTATTAATTTATTTAAGAAGTTCTATTCCTAACTTGGTAAATCAAATTCATAAAAGAGGAAGAGAATATGAAAACTCTATTTCTATTGACTATCTAAGTAGATTAAATGAACGCTACGAAGCATTTATTCATCAATACGACAAAGGAAAACTACTAATTATAGATGTTGACAAGTATAACTTTGTAGACAATCCAGAAGATTTAGGAGAAATTATCAATAAAATTGACGCTGAGATCAACGGACTCTTTTAAAGACTTTTTCTCAGCAGAAACTTTAGCATCTAATTCTCCCTTGGGAGTAGTGAGTGAGTAAAAATAAAGAAGCTAAAAATATTAATTATAATATTTTTAGCTTCTCAAAACTACCCCAAGTTACTCGCATCCTACTCAAACTACGAGCAACAGTTCAGTGTAAATTTAATTATATTTTTTTGATTTACAATAGATTACAATTAAAAAATATAGTTTTCAACTACCTCGAAGCAAGTCCACGAGGTATTCAAATTACTTTTCTTTTAAATCCCTCACTTGTTGTTCTATTTCTTCTGGAGTTCCTTCAATAATTTTTTCTTCAGTAACAATTTTACCATTTACTGTTTTAGTGGTAGTTATTACCGCTTTTGCTGGTTCTAAATCCGCACTCCCAACATTTACACGAATCTCCTTTTGGATAACCTCTTTAGACGTCATTATAACTTCCGAAGAGTGCCCGCCTAAAATAGGCGCAATTACCAATCCTACTAAACAAGTAAGTTTAATTAAAATATTCATGGAAGGTCCAGAAGTATCTTTAAATGGATCTCCAACTGTATCTCCAGTAACAGCCGCTTTATGAGCATCTGATCCTTTGTACGTCATCTCTCCATTTATTTCTACCCCAGCCTCAAAAGATTTTTTTGCATTGTCCCAAGCACCACCTGCATTATTTTGAAAAATTGCCCACATTACACCAGACACACAAACTCCAGCCATATATCCACCTAAAGGTTCTGCACCAAATACCAACCCTATTACAATAGGAGTTATAATGGTTAATAACCCAGGTAATAACATTTCTTTTAGAGCAGCCTTAGTAGAAATTTCAACACATTTGCTATAATCTGGTCTTCCCGTTCCTTCTAAAATACCTGGAATTTCTCTAAACTGCCTCCTTACTTCTTGCACCATTTCCATAGCTGCTTTCCCTACAGACTTCATTGCTAAAGCGGAAAAAACAACAGGAATCATTCCCCCAACAAATAAGGCAGCTAAAACATCTGCTTTAAAAATATTAATTCCGTCAATTCCAGTAAAAGTAACATAAGCTGCAAATAATGCCAAGGCAGTTAAAGCTGCCGAAGCAATAGCAAACCCCTTCCCAACGGCAGCCGTTGTATTTCCTACAGAATCTAATATATCGGTACGCTCTCGTACTTCTGGCTCTAATTCACTCATTTCTGCAATCCCACCAGCATTATCGGCAATTGGCCCAAAGGCATCTATTGCTAATTGCATTGCCGTAGTTGCCATCATTGCCGAAGCCGCAATTGCAACTCCATAAAATCCTGCAAATTCATAAGACCCATAAATAGCTGCTGCAAATAATAACACCGACCAAAACGTAGACATCATCCCTACAGCGAGTCCTGCTATAATATTTGTCCCCGCCCCTGTAGAACTATTTTGAACTATATCTAGTACTGGTTTTTTTCCTAGACTTGTATAATAAGAGGTTACATAAGAAATAAGTGCCCCAACTGCCAATCCAATACAAGCCGACCAAAAAACATTTATAGATGGGATAGCCACGGTATAATCGTTTCCAAAGAATTTCATATCCATTGTCTCAGGAAGCATAAAATCTATTAAAAAATAGCTTGCTAGCAACATCAAAAAAATAGCTGTCCAATTACCAGTATCAAGCGCTTTTTGAACTTGCGGTTCTCTAGCATCATTATTAACTATTTTTACTAAGAAAGTACCTATTATAGAAGCTAAAATTCCAATTCCTGCAATTACTAACGGCAAAAGAATTGGTCCCATATTATTAAAATCATCCGTAAAAGGAGCACTAATACTCATGTCTCGAATAACATAATTTCCTAAAACCATAGCCGCTAAAACTGTAGCTACATAAGACCCAAATAAATCGGCTCCCATTCCTGCTACATCTCCTACATTATCTCCTACGTTATCTGCTATAGTTGCTGGATTTCTAGGATCATCTTCTGGAATTCCCGCTTCTACTTTCCCCACTAAATCTGCTCCTACATCTGCTGCTTTGGTATAAATACCTCCTCCAACACGAGCAAATAACGCAATCGATTCTGCTCCTAAAGAAAAGCCTGCAAGCGCTTCTAAAACAACCGTCATATTTTCATAAAAAGACCCTGCTCCATCTAAAAACTGACCCGTAAAGATTAAAAAGAACAAACTGAGTCCTAAAACTGCTAATCCTGCCACTCCTAGTCCCATTACGGTACCCCCGCCAAAAGAAACCTGTAATGCTTGCGGCAAGCTAGTTTTTGCAGCTTCTGTTGTTCTAGTATTTGCTTCTGTAGCAATTCTCATCCCTATATTTCCTGCTAAGGCAGAAAAAATAGCTCCAATTACAAAAGCAGGAACAATCATCCAACTTGTAGTGTCTACCACTAAAGAAATTCCGAATAAAGCGACTGAGGCGATAATAACAAAAATTAATAGCAGTCTATATTCAGCATTTAAAAAGGCAAGCGCACCTTCTTGGATACTTTTAGAGATAGATTTCATTTTTTCATTTCCTGCAGGTTGGCGCTTCACCCAAACAGCTTTTATCCCCATAAAAATAAGGCCAAGAATGGCCATAAGGATAGGTACATAAATAATATTGGATTCCATATTTATAAGTTAGTTAGTAATTATGTTCTTATAAATGTAAGGAAATCAATAGAATAAAAAAAGCAACAACTTTGCAGTTGTTGCTTTTAATATCTTAAAATAAGATTATTTTTAGTCGATACTAACTTCTTCTCTAGGAACGTCGCTATCTTGAAAACGGTTGATACATTTAGCAACGATATCTTTTGCGTCTTCTAAAGCTCCCCATCCTCCGATAGAAACTTTCTTTTTCTCTAAGTCTTTATATACTTGAAAGAAGTGTTCGATTTCTTTTATTAAATGTGGATTCAATTCGCTTAAATCATTTACACGATTCCAAATTGGATCTGAAACTGGCACACAAATTACTTTCTCATCTGGTCCTTTTTCATCTTCCATATGGAAAACTCCAATTGGTTTTACCTCCATAACACAACCAGGGAAGGTTGGCTCTGTAACCAAGACTAAAACATCTAAAGGATCTCCATCTAACGCTAGTGTTTCAGGAATAAAACCATAATCAGCAGGATACATCATTGAAGAGAAAATCATACGATCGTAACGTATTTTTTTCAATTTAAAATCGTACTCGTATTTGTTTCTACTTCCCTTAGGAATTTCGATTAAAACATCGAAAGTCTTTATTTGATCTGAACTCATCTATTTTTAAATTATAAATTTTGAATTCAGATAATGAACTCAAAACTCGTTATATATTCTTTAAAATGGAGTGCAAAAGTAATGAAAACCAATATTAAAAGCAACAAAAGAAATGTATAGTTCTGTGAACATTATTTTTAGGGTTAAAATCCAATTTAGCTCGTTTTGAGTGGGTTTCTCTTTATTTATAACTAATGTAAGCGCATACTAGTTTCATAAATTCAACTTACTTAAAATTAAGTTAGTCTTTTTGATACACAACTTTTACTCATACAAAACTACCTTCCTATAAACTTTTCTAAACTATTTTTAGTATTAAAATCTAGCTATAACTCAATATTTGAAATGTTATTTATATTCCATTTTTCTTCTTTGTAGTTATAATATATCTCTCCCTCAATTAAAACTCCTTCGATTGGACTTCTAAATACAAAAGAAGCCTTTTTCTCTTGACAATTAATATCATTAAAAAGAATATATATTTTGTGAGAAATACTAGATAGTGAATCAACAAGTTTGATATCTACATCATTATATTTTAATCCATTCAAACTATTATTAAATTTATTTCTATTGAGGTAAATAGGTCGCCGATCATTTAATTCAAGATGTAAATATTGGTTTACTTCAGAATTTTTTAAAATAGAAAAAAGGAGTTCTTGTTTTTCTATATTTGAAAAACAAATAATTTTTACTTTTTCAACATTACTATCTATTTTATTCCTTTTATTAAAATTACAAGAAGATAGTAATATGCAAACATTAATAAAAAATATCTTGATTAAACTCATTACTTTTTATTTAAGATTAACATGGCATTGGTTGAGTGTACATCTTGGCCGTATACTGCAAGTTCAAAGAGAATACCTTCTTCACCAGGATAGTCTATACCATCCATATTATCTCCATAATGAACATATTCATGTAATATTGTAGTACCAATATAAAATAGCCAGGCATCTTCTATGCCTTGGTCATTTATATTCTGCTCTAAAGCTCTTACATAATCTATATCTAAGTAAATATCATCTGGGGTATTTACACTAAATGCTCCTGTTGTTTTATGACTTGTATTGAGTGCAAAATTATTAAGCTGAACAATATTTAGTGTCGGCCCATGATTCCATTTCAAATCCTCTTTTATTTGTTCAGCTGACAAACCTGTTATATTTTTAATTGCATTTACAATTTTAGGATTATCACCTACTTTTGGTAATTGATTTTTTAAATACTCAGTTAATTTCGGGTATATGTTTTGGTAATTACTTCCTTTAGGATATTTAATTAAAGGAGAAAAGGAAACAACATATTCTTCATTTATCATTGCATCCATAGCTTCCAATGCAAACTCTCTGGCTTGGCTAGTAGCCTTTAATGTTGTTGGATTAGTATTTTCAGTTAGATATCTTAATAACTGTACACTCTCAACAGGATGACTATTTAACCAAGAGTATCTATAATAATTTAAACCTCTATCTAATAAATAATAAATTTTAAATGCTAAACTGCTCTCTACTTCTAAAGCTGTAGCAGGGCCAAGCGGAGTGTCTATGACTCCA
>Ga0208029_1000032_pt1 | contig 128687 bp, 109 predicted proteins | sample MalvireepMed_s12_FD_184242 | JGI IMG/M metagenome (GOLD analysis project Ga0208029, IMG submission 184242) | Marine viral communities from the Global Malaspina Expedition - Malaspina viral metaG DeepMed_s12 (SPAdes) (version 2) | ecosystem: Environmental > Aquatic > Marine > Oceanic | place... | reverse complement strand
TTTTTTTAAAGCAAAGTTTTTTATTTTTGCCAACAATTAAATTTTAAAACAAAAAAATTATGTCAGACATTGCATCAAGAGTAAAAGCGATTATCGTAGACAAATTAGGTGTAGATGAAAACGAGGTTGTGGCTGAAGCTAGCTTCACCAACGACCTAGGAGCGGACTCATTAGACACTGTGGAATTGATCATGGAATTCGAAAAAGAATTTGATATCCAAATTCCAGACGATCAAGCTGAAAACATTGCTACTGTTGGTCAAGCAGTTAAGTATATCGAAGAAGCAAAATAAACGTTTTTATAAAAAAATAGACCAAAAAATTTATTCATGCTATATTGCGTGAATAAATTTTTTTGGTAGATTATTTATCAGAATAAAAAATATTCAGATGAAACTAAAGCGAGTTGTAGTAACAGGATTAGGAGCATTAACACCCATAGGGAACACTGTAGACGAATATTGGAACAGTCTTTTAAATGGCGTTAGTGGAGCTGCTCCAGTAACCCATTTTGATGCGTCCAAATTTAAAACACAATTCGCCTGTGAAGTTAAAAATTTTGATCCTACAGACTTTATAGATCGAAAGGAAGCGAGACGTATGGACCGCTTTGCTCAATATGCCATGGTAACGGCAGATGAGGCCTTGAAAGATTCAGGACTTGACATCGAAAAGGTTAACAAGTATAGAGTTGGCGTTATTTGGGGAGCAGGAATTGGTGGATTAGAAACTTTTCAAGAAGAAGTTACTAATTATGCTTTGGGCGATGGAAGTCCGAGGTTTAATCCTTTCTTTATTCCTAAAATGATTGCAGACATAGCGCCTGGATTGATTTCCATAAAGCATGGTTTCATGGGCCCTAATTATACCACTGTATCCGCATGTGCATCGTCGGCAAATGCTATTATCGATGCGCTAAATTCTATTCGTTTAGGAACTACCGATGTTGTAATAACAGGAGGTTCTGAAGCAGCCGTAACAGCCGCAGGAATGGGAGGATTTAATGCGATGCATGCCATGAGTACTAGAAATGATGATCCGAAATCGGCTTCTAGACCATTTGATGCAAATCGAGATGGTTTTGTGCTCGGAGAAGGATCTGGAGCTTTAGTACTTGAGGAATATGACCACGCAATTGCACGTGGAGCAAAAATTTATGCAGAAGTTGTTGGTGGAGGTTTATCTTCTGATGCTTACCACATGACGGCACCGCATCCAGAGGGAATTGGCGTTGTTGCTGTTATGAAAAATTGTTTAGAGAATGCAGGATTAAAACCATCTGAAGTAGATGCAATTAATACGCATGGTACTTCTACACCTCTAGGAGATGTAGCAGAACTTAAAGCAATAAGTAAAGTGTTTGGAGAAGATGCCTATAATATTAACATTAACTCTACAAAATCTATGACAGGTCACTTATTAGGTGCTGCCGGTGCTGTAGAAGCTATTGCCTCAATTATGGCTATAGAAAAAAGTGTTATTCCTCCAACAATTAACCATTCTACAGTAGACGAAAACATTGATCCTAAACTTAATCTTACGCTTAACGAGCCACAAAAGAGAGAAGTTAAAGTAGCAATGAGTAATACTTTTGGATTTGGAGGGCATAATGCTTGCGTAGTGTTTAAAAAGCTAGATTAGATATCAATCTCACTGAATGAAGATCATTCGAAAAATATTAAATTCCCGGTCACAAGATGACGGGGATTTTTTTTTAGAAATCTACCGAATTTTAGGATTTAAACCTAAAAAAATAGCGCTTTATAGGAAAGCCTTTACACATCGTTCTGTTAATATAAAAGATGAAAAAGGATTACCTGTTAATTATGAGCGACTAGAATTTTTAGGGGATACTATGTTGGGTTCTATTATTTCGCACTATTTATATAATGAAGTTCCTACGGGAGATGAAGGGTATTTAACTAAAATGCGTTCTAAAATTGTAAGTAGAGAGCATTTAAACGAATTAGGAAAAGACCTTAATCTTATAAAATTTGTAAAAAGTAAAATCCCAAATGAGCACTTTGGAGATAATATACATGGAAATGTTTTCGAAGCTTTAGTAGGGGCTATTTTTCTTGATAGAGGCTATCATTATTGTGAACGATTTATTAAGCAACGCGTAATTAAACCTTATGTAGATATTGAAAATCTTGAAGGAAAAATTATAAGCTACAAAAGCTTAATTATTGAATGGTGTCAAAAAGAAAAAAAAGAATTTCTATTTGATACTTATGAAGATAATGGAAACGACGACATAAAGCATTTTGCAGTAAAACTCTATATTAACAAAGAGTTAATTTCTAAAGCAAGAGCTACTTCTAAGAAAAAAGCTGAAGAAAGCGCATCTAAAAGGGCTTACTATGCATTGCAACACAAAATAGATGAATAATTAAATGTAAACTACAACGTTTTCGTTTTAAATTCATTGCAATCAAGGACTTAAAAGTTGCTAAGTCAGAGTTATAATTATATATTTACAATTCCGTGTAAACTCATTTATGGCTATCTATAAACTATTAGATGATTTTTATGAACACTCATATACCTTAATCGCTATTCACGGTTCTTTAGACGATTATAGGTTAGCTTATTTTTTAAATTTAGTATTTAAAATAAAATTGAAACGGTTGGATGTTGATGTAAACATTGCAGATCGGGTGAGTATGCCAGCTTATAAGTGGTTTGATGAGGCAAATGAAATAACATGGAGTTTGATTAAGAATAAAGTTAATATTCAGCAAAAAAGAGAAGATATAAGTTTGTTTGAAAATAGTTCAATACAGCGCGCTTTTTTTATTCCTGAATATAGTAAAGTGGACTATTTTCTTAAAATAGACGAAGATGGAGCTTATAATAAAGCCTTAGAAGTAATAAGTAAATTAAATAAAATACCTGGTATTATTACCGCATATAAAATAGAAGCACAACAACTAAAATATAAAAATAACTTAATTTTTCTAACGAATGCCTAATAGAAAAAAGACAAAAATTGTAGCAACGCTTGGTCCTGCCACAAGCACTAGAGAGGTCTTAAAAGACATGATAGAAGCTGGCGTAAATGTGTTTAGAATTAATTTTTCGCATGCAGATTACGATGATGTTAAGGAACGTATTGAAATGATTCGTTCTTTAAATAAAGAATTTAATTATAACACCGCTATTCTTGCCGACCTTCAAGGTCCTAAACTCCGTGTTGGAGTAATGAAAGAAGATGTAATTGTAAGCAAAGGAGACGAAATTACCTTTGTTACTGGAGAACCATTTGAAGGTACTGCAGAGCGTGTTTACATGAATTACAAAGAGTTTCCTAGAGATGTAAAACCAGGGGAGCGTATTTTATTAGACGATGGAAAACTAATGTTTGAAGTTGTTACTACAGATGGGAAAGCAGAGGTAAAAGCTAAAGTTATCCAAGGAGGACCACTAAGGTCTAAAAAAGGAGTAAACCTTCCTAATACAAATATATCTTTACCAGCGCTTACCAAAAAAGATATTAAAGACGCAATTTTTGCTATTAAGCAAGATGTGGATTGGATGGCGCTTTCTTTTGTTCGTCATAGTGAGGATCTAATGGATCTTCAGAAATTAATTGCTGAACATACAGATAATAAAATTCCGATTGTAGCTAAAATAGAAAAACCAGAAGCAGTAGAAAATATAGACAAAATTGTTGCACACTGTGATGGTTTGATGGTTGCTCGTGGAGATCTAGGGGTAGAAATTCCTGCTCAAGAGGTTCCTCTAGTTCAAAAGCAATTAGTTTTAAGAGCTAAAAAAGCTAGAATTCCAGTTATTATTGCTACGCAAATGATGGAAACTATGATTTCTAGTTTAACTCCTACTAGAGCAGAGGTAAACGATGTTGCAAACTCTGTTATGGATGGAGCAGATGCAGTAATGCTTTCTGGAGAAACTTCTGTAGGGTCATATCCTGTACAAGTTATAGAAAGAATGGCCAGTATTATTGATAGTGTAGAGCATTCTCCGTTGATTAAAGTTCCTCAAGAGCCACCTCATATAAAAACTAAAAGATATATTACAAAATCTGTGTGTTTTCATGCGGCTAGTATGGCAAATGAAATTAATGCAAAAGTTATTTCAACACTTACTAATAGTGGATATACGGCTTTTCAGATTTCAGCGTGGAGACCAAAAGCTCATATTTTAGTGTTTACTTCTAACCATAGAATTGTAACACAATTGAGCTTGCTGTGGGGTGTAAAAGCTTTTTATTATGATAAGTTTGTAAGCACCGATCAAACTATTGAAGATGTAAATAAAATAGCGCAAGAAAAAGGATTCCTAGAAAAAGGAGATATGATGATTAGCCTTGCAGCCATGCCAATTAAAGAAAAAGGAATGGTTAATACACTTAGAGTTACAGAAATATAGATTACTTAAATATGTTAAAGGGGTTGTCTAAAAAGTAATTTACAGTTGTCACCTTGAGCTCGAAATGGTATCAAATTAAGCTTGTCAAAACGGTGTCAAACTGAGCTTGTCGAAATGGTGTCAAACTGAGCTTGTTGAAGGATGACTTTAAAGTTTAGATATTTTTTAGACAGCCCTTTTAATTTCTACCAGTTTCTTCAGGGTAAAGTTCGTTTGCATTGTCACTCTGCCAATATTCTTTGGTGTTGATATCCATTATGGTTAGCGGACTTTTATAAGCAGCGCCAGTATCCATATTCCAAACATTGGCAATATTTATGGGGGTAGTTTGTCCAATTCTTATTGTTGGGGTATGACCAATGTATATTTCTTTATAATGTTTTAATCGCTGCGGATAAAATGGATTTTCTTCTGATAAATTTTTATCCATAGCTAAAAGCATTTCCCAAAGCGAACGATCCCAATACATCATTTCTGGAAAATATTCTTTAGTAACACCGTGTAAATTGGTAAATCCTGCGTGTACAAAAAGTCGGTTTTCTGAATCTAAATGATAATTATTAAGCGATTCTAAAAACCTAATATGAAGGTCTATTTTAGTTTTATCAAGCTCTTGGTAGGCATCAACAGTAGCTTTTCCACCGTGGAATAACCATAGTTCATTATCGTCTTGTTTTGTTAGCCAATCTAAAAAAAGAGCGTCATGATTTCCTTTGATAAAAACACAGGCATTGGAACTTTTTAATTCAATGAGCTTGTCAATAACTTGAGGCGATTCGCTCCATCCATCCACATAATCGCCTAAAAAAATAAGGGTATCGTTTTCTGTTACATTTGCACGTTCTAAAACTTGCTCTAAAGCACGAAAAGCACCGTGAATATCGCCAATTACAAGCGTTCTTTTTGTCATGAAATTACTTTTTAGAGTATATTTATGGTGAAATTACAACTTATGATTGGAATGAAAAAAGTTTATTGTATTGGAGAATTGCTAATTGATTTTGTTGCTGAAAACCAAGGAGCAGATTTATCTAAAGCTAAGGAGTTTACTAAAAAAGCAGGAGGAGCGCCAGCAAATGTAGCAGCGGCAATTGCAAAATTGAAAGGGAAAAGTGAGTTTGTGGGTTGTGTTGGGAATGATGCTTTTGGAGATTTTTTAGCTGAAACACTTCAAAAAAATGAGGTGGGAATTAAGAATTTACAGCGTTCAAACATCTTTACAACATTGGCTTTTGTTTCTATAGCTGCTAATGGGGAACGCGATTTTGTATTTAATAGAGGAGCAGATAAAGAATTAAATTACACTAAGAAGTTAGCCACTCAATTTAAAAACCAGATAGTACATTTTGGTGCAGCAACCTGTTTTTTAGGAGGGGACTTAGAGGAGGCTTATACAGCTTATTTAATTGATGCAGTTAAAGAAAATGCTTTTATAAGTTTTGATCCTAATTTTAGAGCAGACTTATGGAAGGGAAGAGAAAATGAATTTATAAAAAAATGTATTCCTTTTATTGAAAAAGCTGATTTTGCAAAATTTAGTGAGGAAGAGGCGTTGTTAATATCCGGAAAAGAAACATTATTAGAAGCTTCTCAGATTTTTCATAAGCATGGAATTAAACTCCTTACGGTTACTTTAGGAAGCAAAGGAACTTTTTTAAGTATGGAAAATGAAACTATTATTATAGAAAGTACAAAAGTAAATCCTGTGGATACTACTGGAGCCGGAGATGCTTTTGTAGGGTGTTTTTTATATCAACTTTCTTTAGAAGAGAATTTGGAAACTGTATTGAAAGATTATAATAAAATCCAAAAGATGATTGCTATTTCAAATAAGGCTGGTGCAATTACTACCACACAATTTGGGGCTATAAATGCATTGCCAACTGCTAGTCAAATCGGTTTTTAATCTCTTAAAGGGGGTGTCTCAAAGTTAAATATAAGTTCATTAAAAAGGTGTTATGTTGGAATGACTTATATCCCTAATTGAGAGTTTTATTCCTAGAGCCTGTTCTGAGTATATCTAAGGGTTCTACGTTGAAAAGGTTTAAATGAGGTTTTCAAAATAGACCTCTTGCTCTTTTTTTCTTATAGCGAAGCGGTCTTGTATTTTTACTTGGACATTATGTTTTTTTATATAAAAAGATGGTTAACCAAAAAGGAAGTTGTTATAAACTAAGAATATTGAACCTTTCTAAGAATTCTCAATGCTTCTTTAAGAGAAGCGTACACTTCTTTATTGTGGTCTTTTACAAACCAACGGTAGTCTTCTAGCATTTGTTTGGCACCAGAAAAACCGTTTAAATAACAAATAAGATGGGTTGCAGGAATATTTTTTAGATCTTTTTCATCGCGGGGATTTAATGGGAGTCCTTTTTTGAGCTTTTCTAAAATAGTATTGTTGGTGTTAAATATATGATATAACATTTTTCGGTCGTATTGCGGTGGATCGAAAATTAGGGTGCTATCAATTTTATAGGAGCCATTATTGTTAAAACGAATTTCTACTTTTTCAAGAGGATAAAATTTCTTGTTAGTGTTGAGTCCTAATTGAACATATTCTGTTATTGAAAAGGAATTATCGTTATACGAGATTTCTACTTCATCTAAAGCGGAATAAAAAAGCTTTACTTGCTCATTTATTAGTTCAATATCTACACGAGAATAATAGATTTTAGAATCTACTTTTTTGATATTTCCTGCCCAACAAACTACAAATTGTTCTTTAAATACTTTGTAATCGGATTCTAAATCGCGGTGTTTGTTATTTATAAAATCAATAACGCCATCTAAAGTAAGCTCAATATTGTTTTTGGCGTGTTGTTCTATTTCGTTAACAATGGTAGAGTTGGTGTCTTTTATTTCGATATCAAAAATTTTAGGCATGCTAATGCTACCATCTCTAAAAAATACACTTCCGCCCCAATATTTCCAGATGTTTTTTTTAAGAGCCGCCAATTTTCCAGATGAACGAATGGTAACCAAACCTACAACTTTTCCTTCGGGGAGGTCTGGGAAATAAATGTTTTCATAGGAAACAAAAGGTGCATTTTCGATATACGCATTTACTAAATTCTGAATTTTACTATCGTCAAAAAAGTCAACACCAACAATTTTATTGTCTTCGTCTTCTACCCCAACAACAATGAAAGAATTGTTGTTGGGGTTAGAGTTTGCAAGCGCACAAATGTGTTTAATAAACTTTGCTTTGCCTTCTTTATCTCCAATATTTATAAAGCGCTTTTTGTCATAAAAACTGTTTTCGTCGTTATGAGCCAATAGGTTTTTTACGAGCAAGCGTTTATTAATCATCCGACAAGGTATCCTTAATTGTTTGACATTAAAGATATAAAGTAGATTTATAAACTAAAAGCGGATAACTCTTTTAGTTTTTAAATCCTTCATCAAGGGTTTAATTCCCAGAGCCTGTTCTGAGTATATCGAAGTGTTTTACATCGAAATGGATTAAAGTTTTTTTGTCTGAATACTTTTGTATTTGCCCTAGTTAGCAGATTTTATTTTAGTGGATCAAGACATAATAGTTATTGTGTTGCCTTAGAAGGTCTAATTATTTTTATTTACAATTGTACTTGTAGCTTGGTCGCTTGGCATTACAATAAGGTCGACAATATTAACATGTGCTGGTCTAGAAACAGTAAAGTAGATAATATCTGCAATATCTTCTGGCTTTAGTGGAGAGAATCCTTTATAAACCGCATCAGCTTTTTCGGTATCTCCTTTAAAGCGTACTTGGCTAAACTCTGTTTCTACCAACCCTGGATTGATAGCGCCAACACGAATTCCATGCGCATGCAAATCAATTCGCATTCCTTGGTTAATAGCATCTACGGCATGTTTACTAGCGCAATATACATTTCCATTTGGGTATACTTCTTTTCCGGCTGTAGAGCCAATATTAATAATGTGTCCAGATTTTTGCCCCACCATAGTAGGGACAATAGCTTTAGAAACATATAAAAGTCCTTTTACATTAATATCTATCATAGCTTCCCAGTCGGAAATTTCTCCTTTGTCAATAGGGGATAGTCCGTGCGCATTTCCTGCATTGTTTATTAAAATATCTATTTTTTTAAATGCTGAAGGAATACTTTTAATAGCTTCAAAAACATGCTCTTTGTTTCGGATATCAAACTTCAGGGTATGGACTTTTACTTTTGAAGAAAGCTCTTGTTTAAGTTTTTCCAAACGTTCCTCTCTTCTTCCACATAGAATTAAATGGATTCCATGGTTAGCAAATAATTTTGCTGTGGCTTCTCCTATTCCACTTGTAGCTCCTGTTATAAGTGCAATTTTATCTTTCACATCAATAAATTTAAACATTTAGTTTTCAATATCTTTTATAATTAAATCCCCCATTGAGGGTTTTATTCCCCAGAGCCTGTCCTGAGTTTATCGAAGGGCTTTACGTCGAAATGGGTTAAATTATTTTCTTTTGAATACTCGTAGGCTTGCCTCGAGGTAGTTGATTAAAGAATCATTATTCCAATAAACCTTCGCTTCTTTCTTTTTTGGAGGTGATTACTTCAGTTGTAATAAATCCCTCTACAAGAAGTTTCAGAAGTTAAAAATAAACATAAAATATCCGTGTGTAAAAAATGTAGTTAGGAATTATAAAGTTTCAACAGTTTTTACTTAATAATCAAGATTTGATTCCGCTAAAGCCTGTCTATGTTTGATAAAGTGGTCTGCATCGAAATGAGTCAAATATTTTTTCTTTGAATACCTCGAGGTAGTTAATTGCAGCTTAAAATTTACTTCAGTAAAAAAGTGAAGTTTTTGCACAATAAAACAGTTTTACAATATTAACATTTATTAACATCTATAGTTTCTTTTACAGGCGTAAATAAAAAAGAGACCGCTTGCGCAAGAGGTTTTAGGAATTAAAAATTAACAATAAACAAACCCAATGATGAAAAATCTTAAAAAATTATCGCAAAGAGTATTAATGGCTTTTGCAGTTTTATTTGTAGCTGCAAGTTGTAGCGACGACGACAATAATGGTAGCGATGTGCCTTCTTCGGATATGGCTAAAGTAACTGTTAAATTAGTAGATGCCCCTGGAGATTACGAGAAGGTAAATATTGACATTCAAGATGTTATGATTAACCGAACCGACGATGAAGAAGGTGGTTGGGAAACTATAGGAGAAATAAACGCTGGAGTTTATGACTTATTAGAGTTAACAGGAGGAGCAAGTGTTGTACTTGCAGATAACGAAATTCCTGCTGGAGAAGTAGAACAAATTAGACTTGTTTTAGGAGATAATAATACAGTTGTAATTGATGGAGAGGAGTTCCCTTTAAAAACTCCAAGCGCACAACAATCTGGATTAAAAATAAAGCTTGAAGATACAGAATTAGAAGGCGGTTATACGTATGAATTAATTCTTGACTTTGATGCAGATAAGTCGATTGTTGACGCTGGGAATTCAGATAATATTATTTTAAAACCTGTAATTAATGCAAGTACAGTAGTTAATTCAGGGAGAATTATGGGAGCTGTTACCCCAGTAGATTTCCAGACATTGGCTTGGGTGGTTGCAGATCAAGATACTATTTCAACCTATACAAACGAGGAAGGACTTTTTGTTTTAAACGGAGTTCCTGCTGGAACGTATAACGTTATGCTAACTCCAGATGAGGCTTCTGGTTATGCCGAAGCAACAGTGGAAGAGGTAGCAGTAGAAAATGGAGAAGTTGCAGATATTGGAGCTATTGAATTAATGCAAATTTCTGGTGGAAGTATTTCAGGAACAGTTGTAAATGCCGATGCTACAGTTACAGCATCTATTGTGGTAGATGAAGAAATTGTTTCTGCTGATACAAATGCAGAAGGAGTGTTTACACTAGAAGGGGTTCCTGCTGGTACATATGTTTTAACACTAACACCAGCAGAAGGTTCTGCTTTTAACATTAAGGAGATTACAGCTGTAGAAGTTGTAGACGGAGAAGCTACTGCTTTAGGCGATATTACCTTAGAATAGTTAAAAATCCATAAAAATATATTAAGAGTAGTCTAATCTTTAGGCTACTCTTAATTTTTTAACCTATTGTTAACAGCCACAGTCTAAATAAATTTTCAATTTGCGTCCTAATATAGATGGTGTTATATTGATGCCTCAAAAAATTAACATAAATGGAGCAAAATACTACGTTGGATATTAACGCTATTAACGAAAAAATTGAAAAAGAAAGTGCTTTTATCGATGTATTAACCTTGGAAATGAACAAGGTTATTGTTGGTCAAAAACACATGGTAGAAAGATTGTTGATTGGTCTTTTAGGTCAAGGACATATTTTATTAGAAGGAGTTCCTGGATTAGCAAAAACTTTAGCAATTAATACACTTGCAAAAGCAGTGCATGGAAGTTTTAGCAGGGTGCAATTTACTCCCGATTTATTACCTGCCGATGTGGTGGGAACACTTATTTACAATATGAAGGATAATGATTTTTCTATTAAGAAAGGTCCAATTTTTGCAAACTTTGTATTGGCAGATGAGATTAACCGTGCACCAGCAAAAGTACAGTCTGCTTTGCTAGAGGCAATGCAAGAAAAGCAAGTTACTATTGGAGATGAGACTTTTATTTTAGACAAACCTTTTTTAGTAATGGCTACTCAAAACCCTGTGGAGCAAGAAGGAACTTACCCATTGCCAGAAGCACAGGTTGACCGTTTTATGCTGAAAACAGTTATTAATTACCCAAAATTAGACGAAGAGCAACTTATTATTCGTGCTAATTTAAAGGGAGAATTCAATAAAGTAAATCAAGTAGTTTCTATAGACCAAATATTAAGAGCGCAAGCTTCGGTAAGAGAGGTTTATATGGATGAAAAAATTGAAAAATATATATTGGATATCATCTTCGCAACACGTTATCCAGAGAAATATAATTTATCAGATTTAAAACCACTTATTAGTTTTGGAGCATCTCCAAGGGGAAGTATCAACTTGGCAATGGCTGCAAAATGTTATGCATTTATTAAGCGTAGAGGGTATGTAATTCCAGAAGACGTAAGAGCCGTTGTACACGATGTACTCCGTCATAGAGTTGGAATTACTTATGAAGCGGAAGCGGAAAGTATTACTTCTGAGGAAATTATTAACAAGATCGTAAACGAAATAGAGGTTCCATAGGATTTTGGAATAGCTATTAATGATTTGCAATGAATGATTGTTGCGAATTAAAGATTTCAAATCCCGACGCTCAGCGTCGAAATAAGTTAAATTTGTTTCGTTTAAATACTTCGTTGGCTTGCCTCGAGGTAGTTGATTTTTAAATCGAAAAATGGATACTAAAGAGCTACTAAAGAAGGTTAGGAAAATAGAGATTAAAACGCGTCGGTTGAGCGACCATATTTTTGGAGGAGAATATCATTCTACTTTTAAAGGTCGTGGAATGACATTTAGCGAGGTGCGGAGTTATCAATTTGGAGATGACGTAAGAAATATCGATTGGAATGTAACTGCGCGTTATAACGAGCCTTTTATTAAAGTTTTTGAAGAAGAACGAGAACTCACCATGATGCTTATGGTGGATGTTTCTGGGTCGGAACTTTTTGGAACTACAGATCAATTCAAAAAAGATATCATTACAGAAATTTCGGCCACCTTGGCATTTTCTGCTATGCAGAATAACGATAAGATAGGATTGATATTATTCTCAGACCAAATAGAATTATACATTCCTCCAAAAAAAGGTAGGTTTCATGTGTTGAGAATTATTAGAGAGTTGATAGAATTTCAGCCAAAAAATAAAAACACAGATATCAATGGAGCGCTTAAATTCATGTCGAGTGTTAGTAAGAAAAAAGTAATTGCTTTTGTACTGTCCGATTTTATGTCAGATAAATATGAGCATGCACTTAAAATAGCCGCCAATAAACACGATATTACAGGAATTAGAATTTACGACGAAAAAGAAGAAAGCATTCCTAATATTGGTTTTGTACAAATGGAAGATGCCGAAACTGGCGAGCTTATGTTGGTAAATACAAAATCTAAAACTGTTAGAAATCAATATGTCAAATATTATTTAGATCGTGTAAATTATTACCAAACGGTATTTACAAAAAGTGGAGCAGGCGTAATTAGTAGTCGGATTGATGAGAGTTATGTAAAAAAATTATTAGGATATTTTAAACGAAGAGGATAAGCCAAATCTTACTATCAGGAAATTTGAAAAAAATGATTAATTTAATATTTAAGAATACGTTTAATAGGTTGCTTAACAAAAAGTCGAGCATTTTGTTGCTTGTGTTCTATTGCCTATCCTGTATTGCTTTTGCACAGTCTACCCCTCAGGTAAAATCTTCGGTAGATTCTACTTCTATAAAAATTGGAGAGCAAATTCATTTTACTTTTGAAGTTGAAGCAGATACAACTTCGCAGGTAATTTTTCCAGAAGGACAGACTTTTATGCCGCTAGAAGTAGTAGAAGCCTTGCCTACAGATACGCTAATCAATCAAGATAAATTCAACTTAATAAAAAAATATGCATTAACGCAATTTGATTCTGGGACCTATACCCTACCGCGTCAACAGGTAATGATTAACAATAAGCCTTATTTTACAGATTCTTTAAAGATTGAAGTAAATACAGTTGTGGTAGATACTACTAAGCAAAAAATGTACGACATTAAAGGCTTAGCGCAGGTAGAAAAACCATTTGGCGATTGGTGGAAATGGGTGTTAGGAGGACTTGTTATTGCTGCTATTGTAGGAGGCTTATTATATTGGTTTGTTTTCAGAAAAAAACCATTAACACAAGAAGAAAAAATAGCATTGCTTCCGCCATACGATCGTGCCATTGCGGAATTAAAAAAACTAGACGAATCAAAATATCTAATTCAGTCTGAATACAAAGAATACTATTCTGAATTGACAAATATTGTACGTTCTTATTTAGAAGAAGATGTACATATTTCGGCTTTAGAAAGCACCACCGACGAATTAATTACCAAAATGGAAATGCTTAGAGATGCTGGAAGTTTAAAAATAGATAACGATACTATTAGTCAGTTTAAAAATGTACTTCAAACAGCCGATTTAGTAAAATTTGCAAAAAACACTCCAGAAAATTCTGCTATTGATCGCGATAGAAAATCAATAGAACAAATAGTTGTTAAAACTAAAGAAGCGCTTCCAGAACCAACAGAGGAAGAGCTAATGGAGCAAGAAGAATATGTAGCCAATTTTAAACGTAAAAAGAAGCAACAGCAAATTAAATATGCAATTGCGGCTGGAATTGGAGTTTTAATTATTGTGGCTGGAATTTTTACCTACAAATATGGCTTTAGTAATGTAAAAGATTCTGTTTTTGGTCACCCAACAAAATCTTTATTAGAGGAGCAATGGGTAGGAAGTTCTTATGGGTTTCCAGCTATTTATTTAGAAACTCCAAAAGTGCTTAAACGAAATAATAAAATCCCGAAAAGTATAGAAGGCGCTGGAACAAATAGTTATCAGGTCTTTGAATATGGAGGCTTGCAAAGTAATTTTTATATTCAAGCTACCATTTCTACTTATAAAAAGGAAGCCGATTTTGATGCTAAAAAAGCAATAGATGCTGCTTTGGCAAAAGTGGAAGAAGCGGGAGCTAAAAATATGGTTGTAAAACAAGATGAGGTAGTTACACCAACAGGAAAGAAAGGGAATAAAGTATTTGGAACACTGGAAATAGACAACCCAGAAAGTAAAAAAACCAGAGAAGCAGCGTATGTTATTCTCAGTTTTGTACAAAATGGAGGGTTTCAGCAGCTAATTATGGTGTATCCTAAAGATGATCTTTATGCAGAACAGATTGTTGAGAAAATTACCAATTCTATAGATTTTAAAACAGAAAGCTAATTATGTTTGAAAATATACAATTTGCAAATCCACAATTTTTCTGGTTGTTTTTAATGCTTCCAGTGGCTATTGTTTGGTATTTTTTTAAACGAAAAAAAGAAACAGCTTCTTTAAAAATATCGAGTATAAAAGGCTTTAAAGGAGCGCCTTCAATGCTGGCTAAATTAAAACCTTTGTTATTTGTTTTAAGATTATTGGCGTTATCAGCTTTGATTGTTGCAATGGCAAGACCACAAAAAGAAGATATTTCAACACGTACTAAAACTACACGAGGAATAGATATTGTAATGGCTATTGATGTTTCTTCAAGTATGTTAGCACGAGATTTAAAACCAAACAGACTAACTGCCTTAAAAAAAGTAGCTGCGGACTTTATAAAAGAACGTGTTAACGACCGTATTGGGCTGGTGGTTTATGCAGCAGAAAGTTTTACTAAAACCCCTATTACAAGTGATAAAGCTATTGTGCTACGCTCTTTAAACGATATTAAATACGGACAATTAGAGGATGGAACAGCAATAGGAATGGGATTAGCTACTTCTGTAAATAGATTAAAAGATAGCAAGGCTAAAAGCAAAGTAATTATCTTACTAACCGATGGAGTGAATAACTCTGGATTTATAGAGCCGCAAACTGCTGCAAGTTTGGCAATTGAGTATGGAATAAAAACCTATACCATTGGATTGGGAAGTAATGGGATGGCGTTGTCTCCAATTGCATACAATCCTGATGGAAGTTTTAGATATGGAATGAGTAAGGTAGAAATTGATGAAGCTTTGCTTAAAGATATTGCAGAAAAAACTGGAGGGGTTTATTTTAGAGCTACCGATAATGAAAAGCTATCGGAGATTTACGAAGAGATTAATAAATTAGAAAAAACCGATATTGAAGAGTTTAAATATTACAATTATGAAGAGGAGTTTAGAATGTTTGCACTTTTAGCATGCGGACTCTTAATGTTGGAATATTTATTGAGATATACTGTTTTTAGAAGTTTTGTATAAGTTATGGATATATATCAGTTAGACGAAAAAATATATTTCTACGTACTGGTTTTAATTCCAGTATTGTTATTGCTCTTTTTAGGGTTTAAGTTTTGGCAAAAAAGAACTCAGAAAAAGTTTGCCAATGCGGTATCATTAGAAAGATTAAGTCCAAACAAATCAACGTTTAAATCGTTGCTAAAGTTGGTGTTTATTATGCTAGCAATTGCATGTTTGGCAATTGCTTTGGTAAATCCTAAAATTGGCACAAAGCTTGAAACAGTTAAAAGAGAAGGGGTAGATATTGTTTTTGCTATTGATGTTTCAAAAAGTATGGAGGCAGAAGATATTGCTCCCAACAGATTGGAAAAAGCAAAGCGAATAGTTTCTGAGATTATAAATAATTTGGCGAGCGATCGGATAGGGATTATTGCATATGCGGGACAGGCGTATCCGCAGTTGCCAATTACAACAGATTATGCGGCAGGGAAAATGTTTTTACAGAGCATGAATACAGATATGATGTCGTCTCAAGGAACAGCCATAAATGAGGCTATTGATTTGGCAACTACGTATTATGACGATCAAGATCAGACAAATAGGGTCTTGTTTTTAATTTCCGATGGAGAAGATCATTCGGATATGGCATTAGAGTCTGTAGAAAAAGCTGAAAAAGCAGGGATAAAAATTTTTACCATTGGTGTAGGAACCAAAAAAGGAGGTCCGATACCTATCAGAATAAATGGAATTATAGATTCTTATAAAAAAGACCAGCAGGGAGAGGTTGTAATTACACAGCTTAATGAAACTGTTTTAAGAGAAATAGCTTCGGAAGGAGATGGGGAATATATTAACGGATCAAATACCGAATCTGTAATTGATTTTGTAACGGATACGTTAACAAAAATGGATAAAACTGAATTTGAATCCAAGCAATATGCCGATTTTAAAGATCAGTTTCAGTGGTTTATTGCAGCTGCAATTTTGTTCTTGTTTCTAGATATTTTCTTATTGGAAAGAAAAACAGTTTGGATTCAGAAGTTAAACTTGTTTAATGAAACGAAGAAAGATGAAAAGTAACACAAAAATTATCAGCATAAAAGAGATTTCTGTTAGCGGAAAAATGATTTTTTTAGCTATTTTGGGACTTTTTTCATTTTCAGTAGTAAAAGCACAAGACACAGAATCGATAGAAAAGGCTAAGCAAAAAGCTTTAAATGAATCTGTTGAGTATACTTATAAAGGAAATGAAGTGCTTGAAGAGAGTTCTGATGCTATTGCAGCAGAAATGGAGTATAGAAAAGCAGTTTCTAAAAGTTCGGACAATGCAAAAGCAAAGTACAACTTAGGAAATGTGTATTATAAGCAAGAAAGTATGGGAGAGGCCTTTATGCGTTATAAAGAGGCTGGAACTACTGCAAAAACTAAAGAAGAAAAACATAGTGCATACCATAATTTAGGGAATGTATTTATGAAAAATAAAGAATATCAAAAGGCGGTAGAGGCTTATAAAGAAGCGTTGAGAAATGATCCAGCGGATGAAGAAACTCGCTATAACTTAGCATTGGCAAAAGAAATGCTAAAGAAACAGCAAGACGAAAATAAGAATAATCAGGATCAAAATAAAGACGATAAGCAAGACGAGAATAAAGATAACCAAGATCAGAATCAGGATAATAAAGACAATCAGGATAAGAAAGATGGGGATGAGGGAGATGAAAAAAAAGACGATCAAGGGAAGGAAGATGATAAAAATAATGAAGGCGACAATAAGGACGAGCAAGGCGAGAATCCTGAAGATCAAAAACAAGACGAAGGAAAGAACGATAAGCAAGATCAAAAGCAGAATCCTGGAGATAAGCCTCAAGAGCAACAGCAACAACCTCGTCCTAATCAATTATCACCTCAGCAGGTAAAAAATATTTTGGAGGCGATGAACAACGAAGAAAAGAAAGTTCAAGAAAAAATAAATGCTGAAAAAGTAAAAGGAGCACCAGTAAAATCTGAAAAAGATTGGTAAAAAATGAAAATTAAATTTTTAATACTTACTTTTTTTATATGTTTCTCGGGAGTTTTATTCTCTCAAGAGGAAGAAGTGCAGTTTGAGGCCAATGCTAGTAAGAAAAAACTTGGCGTAAATGAGCGCTTACGTGTAGAATTTAGCATGAATAAGGATGGCGATAATTTTGTGCCACCTTCTTTTGAAGGTTTTAGAGTTTTAATGGGGCCAAATCAATCTGTTAGTCATTCTTGGGTAAATGGAAAACGTTCTTTTTCAAAATCGTATTCTTACGTTTTAACACCTTTGTCCAAAGGGAATTTTACAATTCAGCAGGCTAAAGTTGAAATAGAAGGAAATACGTATAAAACAACGCCTATAAAAATAGAGGTAACCGAAGCGGTTAACGACCCGAATGCGCCGCCTTCTGCCGATGATATTGCAGATGATAATTTGCATTTAGTAGCTGAGGTATCTAATGGGAGTCCGTATTTAAATGAGGCAGTAAGTGTGGTTTACAAATTGTATGTGAGTCCAAGCATTAATGTTTCTAATTTTCTTCCGAAGGCAAATCCAACGTATAATAATTTTTGGTCTCAAGATATAAAAGTTACCAGATTTCAGGTAGAGAATGGTTTGTACGAAGGAAAACAATACCGTTATGTGGTTTTAAAACGTGTAGTATTATATCCTCAAAAAACGGGCTCTTTAGAAATTGAACCGCTCTCATTGGATGTAACTGTAGATGTTCCAACTAATAGGAGAGATGTTTTTGGCGGAAGATTGTTTACGCAAACTAATAAAACAGTTACTGCTGGGCAACGTATTATTAAAGTAAAACCACTTCCAGAGGCTGGAAAACCAGCAGGATTTACAGGTGCTGTTGGACAATTTGATTTTGATGTAATTACTTCAAAATCCGATTTAAAAGCGAACGAATCTTTAACTGCTAAAATTCAGGTAACTGGAAAAGGAAACTTAAAACTTTTTAACTTGCCAAAGCTTACGCTTCCAAGTTCGTTGGAGGTTTATGAGCCTGAACATGAAGAAAATGTTTCTACGAATTTATCTGGAATGAGCGGAAAAATTTCCGACAATTATACTATTGTTCCGCAATTCAAAGGGAAGTATCCTATTCCTGGCGTAGCATTCTCTTATTTTGATCCTAAAGAAGAGAAATACAAAACAGTTACTTCACAACAATCCCTAATAAATGTTTATGAAGGACCGTCCAGTGCTGCGGTAGCAAATGAAGCGACCAGAGATAGTGATGCTATCAATAAGCAACCTATAGCTACCTTGGGCGACCAATTTAGATTTATAAAATTAGACACCAATTTATATGCTAAAGAAGCTTCTGTTTTCTTCGGTTCTATTTTGTATTATATATTGCTACTAGTTCCTTTACTTTTAATTCCTATTGCTATTTTAATAGGGAAGAAAAGAGCAGCTATGGCTGGAGATGTAGTTGGCAATAGAGTTAGAAAGGCTAATAAGTTGGCTAAGAAATATTTATCAGAAGCAAAAAGAAATCTTGGTAATAAAGAGGCATTCTACGAATCTTTAGAAAGAGCGCTACATAATTACTTACGAGCAAAATTGAAGTTGGTAACGTCTGAATTTAGTAAAGAAAAAATAAGTGAATTACTACTTTCTAAAAATGTAGAAAAGCAGGGGGTAGATAATTTTATAGCATTACTAAAAAGTTGTGAATTGGCAAGGTATTCTCCAAGTACAACAGCAGAAATGCAAAGCGATTACAATAAAGCAGCCGAAGTTATTTCGTTAATCGATAAACAGTTTAAATCATGATGAAGGCTTGTAAAAGTTTACTTAGCGGATTTGTTTTTACGTTGTTTTTATTGACAGCTTATGTTGGGGTAGCCCAAAATGAAGCGGTGTTTAAGCAAGGTAACGATTTATACAACGAGGGGAAATATCAAAAAGCAATAGAAAAATATCTTGAGGTATCTCAAAGTGGAGTTCATTCTGCTGCTCTTTATTATAATTTAGCCAATGGATATTATAAATTAAATCAAATAGCACCAAGTATCTATTATTATGAAAAAGCTCTCTTGCTTTCTCCTAATGATGCAGATATTAAAAATAATTTGCACTTTGCAGAAAACATGACGGTAGATGCTATTGATGTGATGCCGCAAACTGGTTTAGCAAAATTAGCCACCAATATAATCTTTAAATTATCATACAATACATGGGCTATTCTGTCTATTTTATTTATGGTGTTGTTTGTTGTTGGTTTCTTACTGTATTACTTTGCTAGCTACCATACAAGAAAGCGGATTTATTTTGCGCTAAGTATTTTATTCCTGTTATTTTCTATAGCTAGTTATGGTTTTTCATATTACCAATACGGAGTAGAAAACAATAGAAAACCTGCCATAATTTTTGCTAAAGAAACTTCTGTAATGTCAGAACCTAATATGGGCAGCACCGAGGTATTTTTATTGCATGAAGGGACTAAAGTTAATATTTTGGAAACCTTAGGAGGTTGGAAAAAGATTAAGCTAGCAGATGGTAAAATAGGTTGGCTACCCGATACTGATTTAAAAGAAATTAAAGACTTTTAAAAAATCCTTAACAGATAATTCAGTAACAAACATTATATTTGTTATTGATGTTAATTAATTGTCAGTATTGAATACGAATAAGAAAATATTTGTGGGTTTTTTCCTCTTTATATTTTGCTCCTTCTTAATAACTCCAGCTATATTGACTGTTGTTGAGAAAGATGCAGACGTATCCTACTTTTATAGTATGACAGAAGAAGAGAAGAAGGACAATAATACTAGCAGTGAATTAAAAGAACTCAAAGAGTTACCTTACCCAAAAGAGGAAGGTTTTTATATTTCTCAGATTATTACAAAAAGAAAAAATTACCATTACTTCGTAAAACATCACTATAGTCAAGTGATGGATGTTATTATTCCACCTCCAGAATATATTTCCTAATTAGATTTAAGGAATATTATTTCCAATAGTTTCTACTTTAAGAGTAAAAATTGGGTTATTTCCAATATGCTAACTATTGTTTATTATTCTATTTAAAATCTGATTACCTACACGTTTTTCACGCAAATTTTAAGTAAAATTTTAATAAGTTTTCACCTCTTGTGAAAACAAAAATATAGTTAGTTATGTTTAAACATCTAAAAAATGATTTACCGGCGAGTCTTGTCGTGTTTTTCGTAGCCCTACCATTGTGTTTAGGGATTGCATTAGCCAGTGGTGCCCCTTTATTTTCTGGTTTAATAGCTGGTATTGTTGGAGGTATTGTAGTTGGTAGTATAAGTGGTTCTTCCATTGGAGTAAGTGGACCAGCAGCTGGATTGGCAGTTATTGTTTTAGCTGCAATAGCCTCTTTAGGATTTGAGAATTTTTTAGTTGCGGTAATTATTGGAGGTGTAATTCAAATTCTCTTAGGTGTTTTAAAGGCAGGTATTATTGGGTATTATTTTCCTTCATCTGTAATTAAGGGGATGTTGGCTGCCATAGGGGTTATTATTTTTTTAAAGCAAATACCGCATGCTTTTGGATATGATTCCGATTATGAGGGAGATTTAGATTTTTTCCAATTAGATGGTGAGAATACGTTTTCGGCATTAGGTTCTATGTTAGATTTTATCTCTCCAGGAGCCATTTTAGTAACGTGCATTTCGTTGTTTATTTTACTGTTTTGGGAAAAAGTATTATCAAAGAAACACGATATATTTAAAATTATCCCTGGGCCATTAGTAGCCGTAATTGTTGGGATTTTATATTATATGTTAGTAGATTCTAACTCTAGTTTTGGAATAGCTACAGACCATTTAGTATCGGTACCTGTACCAGAAAGTGCTTCAGATTTTATTGGGCAGTTTACGTTTCCTAATTTTGCAGCAATTACAAACCCGCAAGTATGGGTAACTGGTGTTACAATTGCGATTGTAGCAAGTTTAGAAACACTTTTGTGTGTGGAAGCAACAGATAAAATGGATCCAGAAAAAAGAACAACACCTACCAATAGAGAGCTTTTTGCACAAGGAGCAGGAAACATTGTTTCTGGATTTATAGGTGGACTTCCAATTACACAAGTTATTGTGCGTAGTTCTGCTAACCTTCAATCGGGAGGTAAAACAAAATTATCGGCAATTATTCATGGAGTGTTGCTCCTTGGATCTGTAATTTTAATTCCATTATTACTTAATAAAATACCACTTGCTGTATTAGCGGCAATCTTACTTATTGTAGGTTATAAATTAGCAAAACCAGCATTGTTTAAGCAGATGTTTAAGTTGGGAAAAGAACAATTTATTCCTTTTATTGTAACTGTTTTAGGAGTAGTGTTTACAGATTTATTAATGGGAATAGGATTAGGATTGGCTGTAGGGATTACAATGATTTTAATAAAGAACTATCAAAACTCACACTTCTTACATATTGAGAAAACAGATGAAGGGAGTCATATTGTAAAAATGACTTTAGCAGAAGAGATTTCTTTTCTGAATAAAGGAGCAATTCTGAAAGAGCTAAATGCGTTGCCAAATGATACTCTTCTGGAGTTAGATGTTACAAAAACGCTACGATTGAACTATGACATTTTGGAAATTCTAGATGATTTTGCTATTAAAGCGAAAGATAAAAATATAGAAGTTAAGTTAATTTCCAACAAAGGAGTTGTGTACAACCCTAAAAATTACACTTCATTTTTTAGAGCAAAAAATAGCGAAGCAGCTTAATAAATTATATAAAAAAGTTTAATTTTAAGAAAAATATTAGAATGAATTTAGATAAGGTATTTGACAATAATAAAAAGTGGATTGAATCTAAACTTGATGTAGATTCAAATTATTTTGAAGATTTAGGAAAAGGACAAAGTCCAGAGTTACTATACATAGGTTGTTCTGATAGTAGGGTAACTGCAGAGGATTTAATGGGTTTACAGCCAGGTGAGGTTTTTGTTCATAGAAACATTGCAAATATGGTTGTAGGAACAGACTTGAATGCAATGTCTGTATTAGATTACGCCGTTAACCATTTAAAAGTAAACCATGTAGTGGTTTGTGGACATTTTTCTTGTGGAGGTGTAAAAGCAGCTATGCAATCGGCAGATTTAGGAATTTTAAATCCATGGTTAAGAAATATTAGAGATGTATACCGTTTACATAAAACCGAATTAAATGCTATTGACGATGAAGATAAGCGTTACGACCGTTTAGTGGAGTTAAATGTTCAAGAGCAATGTGTAAACCTTATTAAAACTGCAACTGTACAAAAAGCGGTTCGTAGTAGAGGACTTAAAGTTCATGGTTGGGTATTTGATATTCATACTGGAAAATTAATTGACTTAAAGATTGATTTAGATGGTATTTTGAAAAATATTATGGAAATCTATCATTTAGATTAAGCTACCATTTAATAATTGAAGTGGCTGTCTAAAAAGTATCTAAACTTTAAATGTTATCCTGAGCTTGTTGAAGGATGCTTTTGAGTATTAGTTGTTTAAAACTTCGAAAAGCTTAGTTTTAACAATTATAAATTACTTTTTAAACAGCCATTTTTTTGTTTAAAATAGAAAAGAAACGAAAAATTTCCTCTATAAATAATAACTTGTGGGAACTATAATTTATTCTTTTCTCCTATAGTATAGGGTCTTGTATCTTTATTCAGATACTATATTTAATATTTTAGGAAGTTTCTCTAAGCACCCAATCAAAAACAAAGCCTCCAATCTCTTTAACGGGTTTATAGGTAGCTGAGTTGTCTATAGTTTCTTGCTTTATAAACTCAATAGTTTGATTGGTTCTGTCTATAAAAATTAAAATAGCCCCTAGAATTACTATTATTTTTAATCCGCCAAAAGCAGCTCCAAAGAATCTATTTAATAAGCCTAAAGCAGCTAAATTAGCAATTTTTGTAAGTAGTTTTCCTATAAGAGAGACAGCTAATATTATAATGATAAAAGTGATAGCAAAGGCAGTAAGGCTAACGTATTTTTGTTCCCAGTCGACTTTTTCTTGAAGGAAGTCGCCCACAAAATATGAAAAGTGGATGGCGCCATAGATTCCAAGAATAAGAGCAACTAAGGAGGCTACTTCTATAAAAAGCCCTTTCATAAATCCGCGTACAATTCCGAAGATAATAAGTCCGCCTAAAACGATGTCAATGTAATTCATTCAGAAAATCATTTTAACAAATATACATTTTAGATTTTTAGAAATTAAAATGCTATGATGTTAATAGAAAAATTATCTTCTTACTTTTGCACAAAATTATAAAATGGCAAGAGACGAGGTTTTAAAAATGAAATGGGATTTGTTGGTTGGAAAACTCTCAAATCAATTTGCAGATGGGGATGAATTAGAGCTTGATGCTATTATTTATTTAATAGGAGTTCAAGAGCTTGGGCAACTTAATAGAAAGTTTAAAAAGGACGAAAAGCTTAATTTAATGCATATTGCTATTTGCCGACTTTTAGAGCCTTATGGATATTATGAGTTTGATTTTTTTGATGATGATGGTTGGCCACATTATGTAATGAAAGAGCAATTACCTACTCTAAAAGCAGGAGAACAGTCGGTTTTGATGAAAGAAGCTATTGTACAGTATTTTACAGATAGTGGTTATATAGAATAGTAAAAAAACAATATAGAGTGCGCTAGTTATAGCTGCTAGCCCCGATTGAGCCAACTACCCCGTCTGTTTGGCAGAGACAAACAGCCGTGTAGTGGGGAAAGCGGGAAACAGCGATTTATATTTTCGCAAGCTAAAAAGCTTCTAAAAAAGAATTATAAGTTGAAGGAAACGGCAAATATTCTTTAGAAATCTTTAAATTTGCCCTTCCAAAGAAAAAATGGTTATGATTGATACTATTAAGGAACATATTGAGAAAGTAAAAGGCTTTACAGCGGTTACTTTAGATGAGGTTGAAGCATTTAGAATTGAATATCTAGGAAAAAAAGGACTTTTAAATGACTTTTTTGCTGAATTTAAGAATGTTCCTAATGAGCAGAAGAAAGAATTTGGACAGGTAATTAACCAGTTAAAAAATACTGCACAGGAAAAGGTGAATTCTTTAAAAGAAGCTTTAGAGAGTGCTCAGCCTACAGAAAATTTGTATGGCGATTTAACGCGACCTGCAATGCCATTGGAATTGGGAGGAAGACATCCAATTTCTATTGTTAAAAATCAAATTATTGATATATTTTCTCGGATTGGATTTAATGTTTCTGAAGGGCCAGAAATTGAAGACGATTGGCATAATTTTACGGCATTAAATTTACCAGAATACCATCCTGCTAGAGATATGCAGGATACGTTTTTTGTGCAAACTAATCCGGATGTTTTATTGCGTACGCATACGTCGTCTGTGCAAGTGCGTTATATGGAAAATAATAAACCGCCAATTAGAACGATTTCTCCTGGGCGTGTTTTTAGAAATGAGGCTATTTCTTCTCGGTCGCATTGCTTTTTCCATCAAGTAGAAGGATTGTATATTGATAAGGGAGTTTCGTTTGCCGATTTAAAACAAACTCTACAGTATTTTACTACAGAAATGTTTGGGAAGTCTAAGATTCGTTTACGTCCATCTTATTTTCCATTTACAGAACCTAGTGCTGAGGTAGATGTGTATTGGGGCTTAGAAACCGAAACCGATTACAGAATGACCAAAGGTACAGGATGGTTGGAAATTATGGGTTGCGGAATGGTAGACCCTAATGTGTTAGAAAATTGTGGAATTGATTCTAAAGAATATTCTGGATTTGCCTTTGGAATGGGGATAGATAGAATTGCTTTATTGTTGCATCAAATTTCGGACATTAGAATGCTTAGTGAAAACGATATCCGTTTCTTAAAACAATTTAAATCTGTTTTATAATTACTCAATAATCGAAATTTGAATGCTCCGAAGCTTGCTTTGGAATGTTTTTGGTTTTTCCTTTTAATGCCCCGTGAATTGTTCCGAGGTATTTTACTTATAATAAATATCTATGTCTATATTTTTAGACACATAGCAGAATGATTATTTGGAGGTTCCATGTAACCGTTAAAACGATAAATAAAACATGAAAAAAGATATAGAAATCCCTATTGCTGAAGAAGTTTATGTTGCTGCTGTAAATGAGTGGGACGAAAAGCACCTTTCAAAAACTTGGTATATCTATCTTATAAATAATAGGGAAAGTGCAATAGAAGGAACTATTTTGGTTTCTAAAGGTTATGGAGAAGCGTTAAAAACTACAACTATGCGCCATGGACTTGGAGATTTGGAAGCTAAATCTTTTAGGAAAGTAGAACTTATCCAAGAGGAGGTTTTTAAACTGAAAAACGAGTTTTTTCTTACTTTTTTTGCTGATAATAAATTATACGAAAAAAAATTCCTTTTTAACGAGTATCAGATTTCAGAGAGCAATGAGGTTGCTGTTCCTGTGTTAGGAATAGCAGGTGTTTTGGCGAATTAAGTCACTTCTTTTTAATGTTAAAATTGAGATGAAATAATCTTGTTTTTAACATTTATGATTAAAATATCACAATATATCCGTTTTATTTTATAAATATTAAAATTTAACAGCTTCGGTTTTAATTTTTTCTCATAGGAAATTTTGTTAGTCTGCTATAACTTGTAGCAACTTAACTTAATTAATCTACAAGAAATGAAAAACCTAAAGAATAATAGCCGAAGAGAATGGTTTAAAAAAGGAGCATTAGCTGCTGGAGCATTAGCTTTAACACCAATAGATTTATGGAGTGCAACGGCAGATTATGCGCATGGAAATAAACAGCCTTTTATGTTTAATTCCAATTTAACTAGCTTTAAAGAGTTTACTCCCCCTAGATTTCCAGATTTAAGTACGGTAAAAGCTAGATTGGTATGGAATGAAAATCCATATGGACCATCCTTAAAAGCATCAAAGGCCTTTCAAGAGGCTGTTACAGAAGGGAATCATTATTCATGGCGGTCTTTAGGAGAATTAGTAGGAAAAATAGCGCAAAAAGAAGGAGTTACTACAGATAATATTATGATGGGACCTGGGTCGTCTGATTTATTAGAGAAAACCGCCTTGGTTTATTTTAGAGATGGAGGAAATGTTATTAGTGGAGACCCTTGTTATATGTCTTTGGTTCAAGTAGCAAAAGCTTCAGGCGGCAATTGGAAGCCTATTAAGCTCACTAAAGATTTTCAACACGATCTAGATGCTATGGAAGCTGCTATAGATGCAGATACAAAGTTAGTGTACATTACAAATCCTAATAACCCAACAGGAACATTAACAGACACCAAAAAGCTTTATGATTTTTGTGATCGCGTATCAGACAAGGTTCCTATTTTTATTGATGAAGCTTATATAGAATTGTCAGAAGGTGGGTTAAATAATAGCATGGCTCCTCTGGTTGCAAAAGGAAAAAATGTGTTTGTAGCTCGTACTTTTTCCAAAATATATGGAATGGCTGGACTGCGCATTGGATATATGTTAGGAAATAAGAATTCTTTAGATGAAATTAATAAAATTACTAGAGGTGGAATGGGAATTACAGGGCCTACAATAGCTGCTGCCAATGCTAGTTTAGACGATGTTGATTTTGTGGAAGATTGTAAGTCAAAAATTACTGAAGCAAAACAATTTACCTACAATTTATTAGAGAAAAAAAATATTTCCTACCTCCCATCTCAAACAAACTTTGTTCTATTTCCTATAGAAATGGCAGGAGACGAATTTCTTGATAAAATATATGAAAGGAAAGTGGTGGTTAGGGCCTTTAAATTTTGGGATCAAGATTGGTGTAGAGTGAGTATGGGAACAACGGAAGAAATGAAATATTTTGCTGAGGCAATTAATCAAATACTTGTTTAATGGAGTTTGCTTTACAAAAAACCATATCATTACTGCTATTTATTTTAATAGGATTTCTACTCAAGCTTAAGTTTAAAAGTCCAGAAGAAGTTACAGGGTTAAAAAAAATAATTTTAAACCTTGCATTGCCTGCCACTATTTTTATTGCTTTATTAAAGGTGAATATTAGTATGGCATTAATTTCACTTCCATTTTTAGCAATTTTATTAAATGTAGTTTTATACTTTATTACTGGTTTAATGCTTCCTTTGGTAGGGATTGAAAAAAATACTGCCATAGGAAGAACAAGTAGGTTGCTTGTCCCTTCTCTTGCTCCTGGCTTATCGTCTTTTCCGTTTATATTAGAATTTTTAGGAGACGATTATTTAGCTAAAGCTGCAATGGCAGATTTAGGAAATAAAGTTTTTGTACTTGTTGTATTGTATATTATTGCAATGAAATGGTACTATCAAAACAATCAAGATGTAGTTGGAGTTATTGGGAATTCAAGGAAGATTAAAAATCTATTTATTTCAATTCTAAAAGAACCCGTTAATATTTTTATTTTTGCCGCCTTACTCTTTGTAGTTTTTGGTGTTAACCTTACTATGCTTCCTAGTTTTTTTAAGGATACCTTTTCAAGGCTAAGTATTATTATGACTCCATTAGTACTTATTTATATTGGTTTGGCATTTAAAATTAAACGAATGCAGTTTGTGCAAATATTTTCTTTATTAATGTTACGCGCAGGAGTAATACTTGTATTAATTGCCTCGTTAGCTATGCTGTTTGGAGGAATAAATAGCAATACTATTCTTTTAATAGTTTCATTTGCTCTTAGTGCTTGTAGTTTTTGGCCATTTGCACATATTTCTTTAATAGATTCTTCAGAAAAAAATAAAAACACTAATGCTAAAACATTTGATTCCAATTTTGCAATTGGAGTTTTAGCACTTTCATTACCTATTTCTACATTACTAATATTATGTATTCTCTCTGCAGGAAATACATTTTCGGATGTGTTTAATTTATTAATATTAGGTCTAACATGCTGTTTTTTAGGTGTTTTTGTGGTAATTTGCAAAAGTTTTAAATCGTTTATTAAAGCTTCCTCCACTACCTCAAAAAAATATTCTGAAAGTAACGCTTAATTTTTAAGCTAAAGTTTAACATACTATTAACTGCTGTTTAGTTCGGTAATTACCGAACTAAACGTAGTTTTGCATCTTATTTATAAAATATGATAGAAGATGTAGAATTAATGAAGCTAAAAAAAGAGCTAATAGAAGAAATGGGAGTGTATTTTGAATGTCAAGATATGCTATCTCCACTGTCTTCAAGAATCTTTGGGTATTTAGCTTTAGCAGGAGATAAAGGTGCAACTTTTGACGAGATTTTGGAAGAGTTACAAGTGAGTAAAAGTTCGCTTTCAACAAATCTTCAGCTTTTACAGTCGATGGGAAGGATTGGTTATTACACAAAATCGGGAGACCGTAGAAGGTATTTTAAGGCTTCGGTTGATAATATGATAAATCGTTTAGATGATAAAATTAATTCTTGGAAAAAAGAGCGAGAACTGCATGTTAAGGTTCTTAATTATCGAGAAAAAACATTATCAGCAGATGATAAATTAACAATGAAAAACAGAAAAGATCTTTCTTTCAATAAGCACTACATTGAGTTTGTGGATGCCATGATTGAAAATTTATGTAAACTAAAAAATAATTTAATAACAGTCAATCAAGTACAATAATGAGTTCAAAATTATATTCTAAACTATTCCTAGTAGGTTTTGCAATAGTCCTTGTAAGTTGTGGGAAGAAGGAAAAAGCGCAACAAGCAGCTCAGGCAATGCCTTATCCTACTGTAAAGATAGAAAGTAAAAAAATTACTGGTTATAAAACCTATCCTACAAGTATAGAAGGGGTTATAAACAGTGGGGTTCGAGCAAAAATATCTGGTTATATAAAAGATGTTTTAGTAGACGAAGGACAGCAAGTTAGCAAAGGGCAAGTTTTATTTCGTTTAGAAACAGAATCTTTAACTCAAGATGCTGGTGCTGCTCAAGCTAGTGTAAATGTAGCCCAAGTGGAGGTTGATAAATTAAAGCCACTAGTAGAAAAGGGAATTATTAGTGAAGTTCAATTAGAAACTGCCAAAGCTAATTTAGCACAAGCAAAGAGTAATTATAGCGCCATAAATGCTAATATAAATTATGCTACGGTTAAAAGTCCTGTTGATGGTTTTGTAGGGGCAATACCTTATAGAGAAGGAACTTTAGTAAGTCCGAGTGACCAAATACCGTTAACAACAGTTTCTGATATAAAAGAAGTTTATGCTTATTTTTCAATGAATGAAGAGGATTACTTAGATTTTGTTCAGAATACAAAAGGAGATTCCCGTCAGGAAAAACTTGACAATTTTCCAGAAATCAATTTGGTTTTAGCTAATGGCGAATTATATAAGCATAAAGGAAAAATTAAAACTGTAACAGGGCAAGTAAACCAAAATACAGGTACAGTTAGCTTTAGAGCTACATTTCCTAATCCAGAAAGACTTTTAACAAATGGAAACAGTGGGGTAATACAAATCCCTACCGTTTATACAGATGTACCTGTTATTTCTCAAGAATCTACTTTTGAGCGTCAGGGGCAAACATTAGTTTTTCATGTAGGAAGTGATAATAAAGTAAAATCTGAAGTAATTAAAATTACAGACCACATAGAAAACTTATATGTAGTAGAATCTGGTGTTAAAATTGGAGATGTTATAGTGGCTAAAGGAGTGGATAAACTTAGAGATGGAGCTGAAATTGTACCACAAGAAACGTCATTTGATAGTATAACAAAACCGATAAAAACATTATTTAGAAACTAACAAAAAAGCTTAAAAAGTAAGTTATGCTAAAAACATTTATAGAGAGACCTGTATTATCTACAGTAATCTCCATTATATTAGTAATTTTAGGAGGGTTAGGGGTTTTAACCTTGCCTATAGAGCAGTATCCAGATATTGCCCCTCCTACTGTTCAGGTAAATGCTACCTATCCTGGAGCCAGTGCCGAAACTATATTAGAGAGTGTAATTATTCCTATTGAAGAGCAGATAAATGGAGTGGAAGGAATGACGTACATTACTTCTACCGCTACCAATGCTGGTACAGCAAATGTTACGGTTTATTTTGATCAAAATACAGATCCAGATATTGCTGCTGTAAACGTACAGAACAGGGTATCTAGAGCCAATGCTTTGTTGCCGCAAGAGGTTGTACAAACAGGAGTTATAACACAAAAGCAACAAACGAGTTCGCTGATGTTTATTTCTTTTTTCTCATCTAATGAGGATTACGACGCTACGTATGTTCAGAATTACTTAAAAATTAACGTTATTCCAGAATTACAGCGTGTAAATGGGGTTGGAGATGTTAATGTATTTTCTAGTCAAGATTATGCAATGCGTATTTGGTTAAAACCAGATAAATTATCGGCATATAATTTAATTCCATCAGATGTTTCGGCAGCTTTAAGAGAGCAAAGTTTAGAAGCAGCTGCAGGTTCTTTAGGAGAGAATAATGGAGAGGCTTTTTCTTACGTAATAAAATACAGTGGGCGTTTTAAAACTGAAAAACAATACGGAGACATCATTATAAAAGCGCTAGGGAATGGTCAGTATCTGCGTTTAAAAGATGTTGCAGATATAGAATTGAGTGCGCAATCTTTTGCTTCGAGTTCTATTACAAATGGGTATCCAAGTGTAAACATGGCGATATACCAAACAAAAGGGTCCAATGCACAAGAGATTATTGAGACTATTCGCGAAAAATTGGAGAATCTGAAGCCAGATTTTCCAAAAGGGATAGATTTGTTTATTCCGTATGATACAAACGACTTTTTAACTGCATCGATAGATAAGGTGGTGCATACACTTATTGAGGCGTTTATATTGGTTTTCTTGGTAGTATTTATTTTCTTACAAGATGTTAGATCTACTTTAATTCCTGCTATAGCAGTTCCTGTTGCAATTATAGGTACTTTCTTTTTTCTGAATGTCTTCGGATATTCCATAAACTTACTAACATTATTCGCTTTAGTGCTGGCTATTGGTATTGTGGTCGATGATGCTATTGTAGTGGTGGAAGCGGTGCATGCCAAGATTGAAGAAGGGAATGAGAAATCTGCAAAATCTGCAACTATAAATGCAATGACAGAAATATCAGGAGCTATTATATCTATTACCTTAGTAATGGCAGCTGTATTTATTCCTGTTACATTTATCCAAGGACCAACAGGGGTTTTTTATGAGCAATTTGGGGTAACGCTAATTGTAGCGATTATGATTTCTGCTGTAAATGCCTTAACCTTAAGCCCTGCATTGTGTGCATTATTCTTAAAAGTTCATACGGAAGAGGAGAAGAAGAACACAACATACTTACAACGTTTTTATGACGGTTTTAATAAGGGATTTAGTGCTACTACAGAACGTTATGGAAAATCTTTAGGTTTTCTATATAAGCATAAATGGATTACTGGAGTTGCATTATTGGCGTCTATAGCTGGTATAATTTGGGTTTCTTCAACTACTCCAACTGGTTTTGTTCCTAATGAAGATCGTGGGATTATTTTTGCGAATGTAGAATTACCTGCGGGTTCATCTATAGATAGAACTGGAGAAGTAAACAGATTATTATATGAAAAAACTAAGGATTTACCTGGTGTAGAAGGTGTGTCTGTAATTAGTGGATTTAGCTTATTAGGAGGACAAGGTAGTAACTACGGATTAGGATTTATTAAATTAAAAGACTGGGAAGAACGTGGAGAAGATTCTCTTTCTGTAGATGCGCTTACCAAGAAGTTATTTGGAATAGCTACTACAATTCCAGAGGCAAATATTATATTTTTTGCACCGCCAAGTATTCCTGGTTTTGGAATTTCTTCTGGTTTTGAAGTGAATTTATTAGATAGATCTGGAGGTGCTTTTACGGAACTAGATGAGGCTAATCGTGATTTTATGATGGCTTTAATGAAACATCCTGAAATTCAATATGCGCAATCTTCTTTTAATACTAAATATCCACAGTATGAGATGGAGATTAACGTGCCTGTTGCTAAAGAAAAGGGAGTGCCTATTAGCTCTATATTCTCTACCTTACAAGGATATATAGGAGGTATTTATGCAGCCGATTTTGCTAGATTTGGTAAACAGTATCGTGTGTATTTACAAACACTTCCCGAAAGTAGAGATAATAAACAATCTTTAAATGAATTGTATGTTAGAACTGGAGAAGGGGAAATGGCACCTATTACTCAGTTTGTAAAACTAAAAAGAGTGTACGGACCTCAGTCGGTTACCCGTTTTAACTTATTTAATTCTTCTAAAATTACTGGAGCTTCAAATCCTGGGTATAGTACTGGGGATGCAATTGCTGTAGTAGAAGCTGAAGCGGCAAACTTACCATCAAATTATGATATTGCTTATTCTGGACTAACTAGAGAAGAGGTAAATGCAGGAAGTCAGACAATTTTAATATTTATTTTAAGTATTGTGTTTGTGTACTTTTTATTATCGGCACAGTACGAAAGTTATCTGCTGCCTTTTTCGGTAATCTTATCATTACCATTAGGGGTATTTGGAGCTTATTTTACAACCAAAATGGTTGGATTGGAAAATAATATTTTCTTCCAAATTGCACTTATTATGTTAATTGGGCTTTTAGCCAAAAATGCAATTCTTATTGTGGAGTTTGCACTTCAACGGCGAAGACGAGGAGAGAGTCTTGCAGATGCTGCAATTCATGGGGCTAAAGCTAGACTTAGACCAATTTTGATGACTTCATTTGCTTTTATTTTAGGATTAATGCCATTAGCATTAGCAGGTGGTGTTGGTGCCGCTGGTAACCGTTCTATAGGAACTGGAGCAGCAGGAGGGATGTTAATTGGAACAATTTTAGGAGTGTTTGCAATCCCAATTCTTTTTGTAGTATTCCAATGGTTACAAGAAAAAATTTCAGGAGCTCCAGAAGCTATTGTTGAATCTGAAGATAACTTAAATTAAGATGAAGAACTTAAAAATATATAAAATCATACTAGGGCTTAGCGTACCATTGCTGTTGCAATCGTGTTTTGTGGCTAAGAATTATGAAAGACCTGAGGTTGAAACGGAAAATCTTTATAGAACCGATCAGCTATCTCAAGACAGTACTTCATTAGGAATGGTTTCATGGAGAACTTTATTTAAGGATCCAATTCTAGAAAGATATATAGATACTGCACTTGTTAATAATTTAGATATCAGAATGGCGCTACAGCAAATTGTGGCTTCAGAGGCTTATTTAAAACAAGGAAAGGCTGGCAATTATCCAACTTTAAATTTAAATGGAACAGTTACGCGTCAGGAAAATTCTGAAAACAGTCAGTTTGGGAGTATTTTTAATGCGCCTTATGAGCAATACGATTTAACGGCAAGTTTATCATGGGAAGCAGATATCTGGGGAAAAATACGAAGTAATAAAAGAGCTTTCGAAGCAACGTATTTGCAAACTATCGAAGCGCATAAAGCTGTTAAAACAGAACTTATTGCAGCACTTGCTTCTACTTATTATCAATTACTTTCTTTAGATGAACAGTTAAAAATTACTAATGAAACAGTAGAAAATAGAGAAGGGAGTTTAGAAACAACAAAGGCTCTTAAAGATGCTGGAATGGTTACAGAAGTGGCGGTTAAACAAACCGAAGCTCAGTTATACACAGCAAAGGCGATAAAAATTGATTTAGAAAATCAAATTAAATTATTAGAGAATGCCTTTTCTATTTTATTAGCGCAACCTCCACATGCTATAGAGCGTAGTGTATTGGAATCTCAAGAAATAGACCAAGAATTAACTACAGGAGTTCCTTATTTGATGTTGCAAAACAGACCCGATGTAGCTTCAGCAGAATATGGATTAATAAATGCTTTTGAGCTTACTAATGTTGCTAGAAGTAGCTTTTATCCTTCTATTACATTAAGTGCTAGCGCTGGTTTCCAAAGTTTAAATTTTGATGATTGGATTGATGCGAGCTCTATTTTTAACTCGCTAGTAGGTGGTTTGGCTCAGCCTATTTTAAATGGAAGGAAAATACGTACTCAATTTGAAGTTTCTAAAGCGCAACAAGAGTCGGCTTTATTAAATTATAAGCAAACATTATTAACCGCTGGAAGAGAAGTTTCAGATGCGTTGTATAGTTATCAAGCTGCAGTAGATAAAATTGAAGCTAGACAAAAAGAGTACGAAGCATATAGTTTGGCTACAGAGTATTCTGAAGAATTACTTAATCAAGGTTTAGTAAATTACTTGGAAGTACTTACGGCTAGAGAAAATTCTTTAAACTCTGAATTGCTTTTGGTTGAAAATAAATATTTACGTTTAAATGCTGTTGTGACACTGTACCAAGCACTTGGTGGAGGTTGGCAATAAGGCAATAACAATAAAATCAATTTACCTGTTAATGATTTAACTCATTTAATGGATTAAATAGATTTCATTCATGGTTAGCCCTTACGAAAGTGAGGGCTTTTTTATGTTTTTATAAATAAAACTCGTTAATCCCTCATAGAGGGTTTAATTATTTCAAAGCCTGTTTTGAGTTTGCTGAAGGATTTCTGCACCGTAATAAACTAAACTCCATTGGTTTGAATACCTCTTGGGCTTGATTCGAGATAACTATTTTTTGAAAATGAAATGATTTATTGAATTGTAATTTAACGTGAGTTCTATATAAGAAAACTGACTTATTTGAATACTTTTTAAATCAGTCTTGACCTTTTTGTTTCGTTTTTGTGTCAATACAAAAACGAAAGGAGGATTAAGTAATTTAAAATCATATAGTTAAATTTGTTCTATATTTAGATTTATTTCGAACTCACGTTAATTTATGCAGGGGTTCTAATATTTGTTGTATTAACTGCTTATGATACACAGAAAATTAAACAGATGAATATCATCGGAAATGAAGGACGGAAGAAGATACAAAAGAAGCTGTTATAGGAGCTTTAACTCTGTATTTAGATTTTATAAACCTGTTCTTATTTCTTCTGATAATTTTTGGAAGAAGAAAGTAAATTTATATAATTTGAATAGAATTCTATATGCTTTAATGCTTGTTGTCTTTTTTTCTTGCGAAAAAGAGGCAGAAAATGCTGTGCTTATTTCAGGGGGATTGGTTTCTTCTAAGTCGGAATTCCTTGTTATTAAAAATAGAGATATTACTAATCCTAAAACAATAGATACTTTTTATGTAAACAAAAAAGGAGAGTTTAAGGATACAATCTCAGTAGCGCTAGGTTACTATAAAATAGAGGCGGACAATCTAAATTTTGATATTTATTTGGAGCCTGGTTTTAATTTGGATCTAATTCTAGACCAAGAAAAGAGTAAAGTGTATTTCAAAGGAATTGGTGCTGATGAAAATGAATATCTTTTTTCACGTCAAAAGAAGAGGCAAGCATTAAAGCATATAGATACTTATAAGAACTTTGTAAAGCTTGATGAAGAAGAATTTTTAAAAATGAATGATTCAATTGGAGGTGTTTATAAAAAGCTTCTTGAGGATACGCCTATAAAAAATATTGATTTTTTGCATCTTGAACGGTCCTTTATAGCTCTTAATATGGATTATAATTTAATGAGTTTCGAAGTAGATAAAAAGTTACTTACTGATGAAAAGGATTATAAAGTTTCTATAAACTATCCAAAACCATTTTCTTCTATTGATATAAATAATGAAACATTATTAAAGTTACCTTTCTTTATCCCTTTTTTGGCTAATAATCATTACTATTTCCTTAAAGATAAGAGTGATTTATTTGTGAAGGGAAAGTTCTTAAAATGTAAAAATTGTGATATTGACGTGGCGTATCTAAAGGAAATAGATAAAAATATTACAAATCAAAAAATAAAAAATAAAGTATCATATCTTATTGCTAAATGGCATATAATAGGTGTAGATAGTTTAGATCTGTTTTATAAAACTTTTAAAGCTATAAATACAGATGCATATTATAAGAAAGATATTGAAAGTACTTTTAATAAGCTCAATAAAGTAAAGAAAATTAGATCGGTAGTTGAAACAAAACTTATTAATCGTAATGGAGATACAACTACCTTAAATCAATATAATGGCAAATTTTTGTATGTGGACATTTGGGCTTCTTCATGTAAGCCTTGTTTAGTAGAATTTCCTTCATTTAATAAATTGGCAGATAAATATATCAGAAACATAACTTTTGTAGGGATAAATGTGTGGGACTCAAACAAGAGATGGTTAGATGTATTGAATAAGCATGAGCTAAAAGGAAATCAATTTCAATTAATTGAAGAAAATTCTACTAAAGTAGACTTTACAAAAGAATTAGAAATTAATTCGCTACCTAGATACTTATTATTGGATAAATATGGATCTATTATTGATTTTAATGAGGCGGCTCCTTCTGAGGAAAGACTTCAGCACAAAATAGATTCGCTATTATCTTTAAGGGAATAGAAATTTATTTTGCTTTCTCTTCTTTTAAAATAGCATCAATAGTAGCGTTTAGTTTGTCTTTGTCGTTGTAAATTGGATCTAAGTCTATAATTTCAACCTTTCTAAATTGTATTGGGTGACTTTCACTTTGGATAGAAATATATCCTTCGGTTAGTGGTTTCCCATCTTGTTTTGCTGTTTTGTCAAAATCGGTAACACCGCTACCACCAATTGTAGGGTTTATGTACTCTAAAACTGTTTCTCCTTCTAGAATATGTTTTACAATAGAGTCTTTTAAAACTAAAAAAGTACCTCTAACCCATTGGTCGCCTCTATAGGTTTTGGATAAGGAGTTAGTACAATGTGGTGTAAAAAGAGAGTCTTTGTAAACAACATTTGTTCCAGGGGTACATAGATTTAGTGTAGATCGCTCATCTTCTGTATCCGGATTTCCACCAAGAAATTGCCCTTCAATACTAATTGGAAAATCTTGGTCTTTAAGCATAGTTTCTGGAGCTTGCCCGTGTAGCATAGCACCACTATTTCTATAGGCCCAACCTTCGCCGTCGGCTATTTGCTCTCCTACAAATCTATACTCAACAGCTAGAAAATAAGCAGAAAAAGGCTTGTTATAGAAAAGATGTCCGTATTGTTTATTAAAAACATCATGGTAGTCGTCGTAATTTACGGTAATGTATCCATCTTTTACAGAAAAGGTGTTTGCGTAGTTTTCACCTACTTCATGATGTCTTATTTTAGGAGTCCAGCCAGAAAGGTCTTCACCATTAAATAGCTGTTGCCATTCTAGCTGGACTGCTGTATCAGTTTGTTTTATAGGTTCTTCTTTTTTCTCTTCTTTGCTTTTACAAGCAACTATTGAAATTAGTGCACTTAATAAAATAAACTGATATATTTTCATCTTAATAATAAATTATTCTACAATAAATTTACCTTGCATAGCAGCAAAGTGTCCAGGGAAACTACATAAAAAGTTATAAGTTCCAGCAGCTGGAGCTTCAAAAGTAATAGTGTCACTTTCACCACCACCTAATAGTTTTGTATGAGCTATAACAGCATCTGTTCCTTCAGGAATGTACTCATTGTTTGTAGCTCCAGTAGCTTTAGTAGCAAAATCAACAAGGTCGGCATCAGCTTTAAGAATAACTAAATTATGCCCCATTACTTTCTTGTCAAGTTTACCAACATGCTTTAATGTAATAGTAACTTTTTGACCAGCTTTAACACGGATCTCACTTTTATTAAATTTCATCATATCGTTAGCTGTAATAATCACTGTGTTTTGCGATTCTTCAGCATCCGATGTTTTTTTAGAAGAAGACTGCTCCTGCTCATATTGGAATTTCTCTTCTTTCTTTTCTTTTTTCCCGTCACCACAACTTATGATGGCCAATGAAAAAAGACATGCAGCTATTTTACTGTAAAGTTTCATTGTTATTTTGTTTTAATTAAGCGCTAAGATACATATTTATACTTCATTTGGAAGTAGACAAGCCTAATAAATTAGGTAATATTCTTTTAAAATTTTGTGAATTTTGTTGCAAATTCTAACGCTCTTTTTTCATTATAATAAACATTATGAGCGTCATAAAATCCAACATGACCTCCGTATGCGGGAATTTCAAGAAATAAATTGTTGTTTTTTCTGGCTTCTTCAATCGGGAAACAGCTCTCCGACAAGAAAGAGTCGTTCTTAGCATTTAAAATTAAAGTAGGAACTTCTATGTTTTTTAGAAATTGTAAGGAGCTACTTTTATCGTAATAATCTAAAGCATTTATAAAACCATGAGCTTTGGAGGTATAAAAATCATCAAAATCTTTTAAGGTGATAATTTTTTTCACATCTGTTTTTGAAACTTTTTCAGGAAATAGTTTTTGCTTTTCTTTCAATTTAGCCAAGAGTGTTCTTTTAAATCGAAGCGCGTATAAATAATTTTTTCTTTTATGAATTTCAAGCATCGAACCATATAAATCGCAGGGAGCAGAAACCGCTATTGCGATTTTTATTTCTGAAGGAATTTTGTGTTGTCCTAAATATTTCAGGGTTAAATTTCCTCCTAAACTAAACCCTTTTAAAACAATATGATGATAGTTGTATTTTTTTAAAATGAAATTTATAACCCACTCCAACTCATCGGTATCTCCAGAGTGATAGGATCTAAAGTTTTTATTTATTTTTCCGCTACACGTTCTATAGTTTAAACAAACCGCATCATACCCATTTTGATTGAATATTTTTGCGCTTCCAGTAATGTATGGGCGTTGAGCATTTCCTTCCAATCCGTGGAGAATAACAACTAGTTTGTTTGTTTTTTCTTCGGAAAAACTCCAGTCCAAATCCAGAAAATCATTGTCTGGAGTGGTAATCTCTTCTCGTTTTTGCTGAACTCCTTTTACGTGCCTTATTTTTCCAGAATAGATAGTTGCAAAATGACCATTTTTAAATAAATGAGGAGGATTGTAGTGCGATGCTAAAATTGGCATAAGGAATTATTAATTTCAAATTCGTTAATTATTATGCGTGCATAATAATAGTTTGTAACTTTGCTTTACAAGTTTAAAATTAATGAAATTTGTTTTAATTTCTTATGGAGGTTTTAAATCCTTTGCGGACTTGTTTCGAGGTGGTTGCTTGTAGCAGCATAAACTTAAAAAAATATTGAAGATGTACACAAAAGAATTTGAAATCCGTTGGAACGATTTGGATGCAAACCGACATTTGGCAAACAAGGCTTATATTGAGTTTGCCGCACATACGCGTATGTCCTATCTTATAGAAAAGGGTTTTGATCAGCGCTTGTTAGGAAAGTTAAATATAGGTCCTGTGGTGTTTTATGAGCATATTTATTATTTTAAAGAAGTGTTTTCTGGAAAACCAGTAACAGTTTCTTTGGAGTTAAAAGGGATGAGTGAAGATGGAATGTTTTTTGAATTTCATCATAATTATTACGATTATAAAGGACGTAATGTTGCGCATTGTGAGATTATGGGGGCTTGGATAGATTTAGGTTCTAGAAAATTAATAGGACTTCCAGAGGAAGCAGCGCATTTATTTGAAAAAGTAGATCGTGCTGAAGATTTTAGGGTTTTAACAAAAGAAGATACTCGTAAGCATGCTAAAATGCCTGTCGACTTAAAGTCTGAATAAGTTTTAAGGAGCTTGTAAAGTAGTAGGCTATAAAATAAAAGATGTTGACATATTTTTTGTTTGCTCCCTCATGGTTTTTGCTGTGAGGGGGTTTTTCTCTTTGTTTTGGTCACTAAATAAACCCCAATAAATACTAATATAGCAGCAATTATTCTAACAAAACTAATTTTATCAGCGCCTACTAAAACAGCAAATGCAATTCCAATAAGCGGTTGTAAATACACAAAGGCTCCAATAGTAGATGCTTTTAATTGTTTTAGTGCATAGATATTAAGTAAGTAGGTAGAAAATGTAGTTCCAAGTACTACATATGCCATACGCCAAATAGCATCAAAAGGTAAAGAGCTCCATTTTACTGCTGTAAATTCTGAAATAGTAAATGGGAAATTAATAAAAATAGCGATAAGAAAAACCCACTTCATAATAGTAAATGCGTGGTATTTTACTGTAAGAGGTTTAACTAAAATTAAATAAATACCATAGGAGATAGCATTGGTAAGGAGCATAATATTTCCTAAAGCAATATCTGGGGCTCCTTGCTGCATTTGCTCTCCAAAAAGTACAAGTCCGAGTGCACCAGCAAGTCCTAGCATAACTCCAAAAGCTCTAATAGGAGTAATCCGTTCTTTTATAATTAATGCAGAAAGTACAAAAACAAAAATTGGAGTAATAGTAGATATAACGGCGCTGTTAATAGGGGAAGAAAGGCTTAACCCTTTAAAAAACATCAGCATGTTAATAACCATTCCAAAAATGGCACTTCCAATAAGTCGTGGCCAATCTTCTTTAGCAATTTTTTCTTTTGGGCCAAAAAAACTAATAAGCCAAAACAAAGCGGCAGCACCCGTTACTCTTAGAAAAATAAATCCAAAAGGCTCAATGTAGGTAGGCATTACGTCTTTAGCAACCGTATGGTTTATTCCGTAAATAACACTTGCCCCAAATGCAGCCAACAACGCTAAAATTCGTTTATTCATGAATGGTTTCCTTTGCTGTTGCTACTATTTTTTTACTATTTCCTATAAAAATATTTTCATCAACAATAATTACAGGGCGTTTTAAAAAAGTATAATGCTCCAGAATAAGACTTTTATAATCGTTTTCTTCAAGGGCTTGATTCTTTAAATCGCGCTCCTTGTATAGGCGAGCTCTTTTGCTAAATAAGGATTCATAAGAACCAGAAAGGGCTTTCATCTCTTCTAGCTGACTTTCAGTAATAGCTTCTGTTTTAATGTCTTGAAAAGTAAAATTATCAGGAAAATTTATTTCTTGAATAATTCTTTTACAAGTATCGCAAGTGCTAAGATGATAGATTTTTTTCATACGAATAAATTTAGGTTAAACATTTGGTAATAAAATTGATAATAGATAAAAATCGCAAAAATTATAAATTTCATTCCTTCCTTCTGTGGAGGCGATTATTTTGACTATAATTAATCCCTCTATGAGGGATAAAATGCAAATTTAAAGCTATTAGTTTAGTTACTCCTTCTTTTTTGTGGAATTATAACAAGGTCCTCTTTGAATGTTTTAACTGAGTTTTTTCAAGGGAATTGAGCCTAGTTTTCTTAATTTTATCCTTTGTAAATAATATGCTTTATGGAGGGTTAATACCTAGTGTTTTAAACTTCATTTAGCAAAAAAATAAATAGTATGTTGGCATATCAATTTGAGATATTAGAAAAAAGTAGAAAAAGCTTGTTAAAAGCTACCGAAGGTCTTTCAGAAGAACAAATTAATAGAATTCCAGAAGGATTTAATAATAATATTGCATGGAATGTTATCCATTTGGTGGTTACGCAACAACTTTTATGTTATAAATTGGCAGGGCAAGCCATGTACGTAGATGATGAGCTTGTAGATAATTATAGAAAAGGAACTGCGCCAAACCCTAATAAACCAGTCTCTTTGGAAGATTTTAATAAATACAAAGAAGAGTTAATGTTAAATGTTGATAGAATTAAAGAAGATTATAAAAAGTCAACTTCGTATATTAGTTTTACCAATAGTGTTGGAATAAATATAAATAGTATTGAAGATGCTATTGCTTTTAATAATTACCACGAAGGTTTGCATACAGGTTTTGTTAATGCGCTTCTGAGAGCCATTCAGGCTTCATAAATTGGGTTGCTTCTTCCAAAGGAATTTCAATTTTTGTAAGTCCGTCAGCATAAGCAGATATTTCGTACGGATTGTAAATTAATACAATGCCTTTTTCATCAAAACCAATACTATTTGGAAGATGGAAATTGTCATTTTCAAACATAAATCCGGTGCTATTTATATTAGCATCGGGTTTTATTTTTTCTTCTTCTCTAAATAGTTTTTCAGCATAATCTACAAAAGCCCCTTTGTCTGTAAATAAGTCTTCAGCAGTTAACGCTTTTCCTGTTTTTGTATCGTAATTTAAAAAAGTAATACTTCCGTATCCATGAGCTCCTCCTGTAAAGATGTAGCTTTCAATTTTGATAGAAGTAAAGAGGGTATTTTGAAATGAGATAGTTCCATTAATAGTAGCTTCCCATGGAATAATATCTTCAGGAAATCGTTCTTTTAGTTTTTTGTAATCACTTCGGAATATTTCAATTGCAGCATCCAAAGAATCGGTGGTTTTTTCCTCGGAATAGTTAAGGATGTTAATAACAAACTTATTAATATCTTGATTAATCTTGCTAGTGATTTCGTTTTCGGGTTGCGCTTGCGGAAGGTCAATAGTTACTTTCGGACAATTAGTACATGTGTTGTTGACCATATTTTGATTAACAAAACTTAGAGTTTCTTTCTTTTCACAGGCTGTAAAAAATACTGCAGATAGAATAATTCCAATTGCAAAAAATCGCTTCATAAAAATTGCTGTTAAATAAAGGATAAAGGTACGCTGTTCTTTGCAATCCCCAAAAGTAAACGATATTTTTGTTAGACAATCTTCAACTTATGAGTAAAGATAATTTACGCTTTAATTCAAAAGCAATCCACGGAGGGCAAGAGCCCGATAAAGCATACGGTTCTGTTATGCCACCAATTTACCAAACATCAACATATGCACAAAGTACCCCTGGCGGACATAAGGGTTATGAGTATTCTCGTAGTGCAAACCCTACACGTACGGCTTTGGAAAACAGTTTGGCAAGTATTGAGAATGGGAATTACGGATTGGCATTTGCTAGTGGCTTAGCTGCTATAGATGCTGTTATGAAACTTTTAAAGCCTGGAGATGAGGTGGTTTCTACTAACGATTTATACGGAGGGAGTTATAGGTTGTTTAGTAAAATATTTGAAGGTTTTGGGATTAAATTTCATTTTGTTAATATGGAGAACGCTTCTACTATTGAAGCACATATTAATAAAAATACCAAGCTTATTTGGGTAGAAACGCCTACCAACCCAATGATGAATATTATAGCTATTAAAGCGGTTGCTGAAATAGCAAAAAAACACAAGGTTTTGTTGGGGGTGGATAATACATTTGCTACACCTTACTTACAGCAACCTTTAGATTTGGGAGCCGATTTAGTGATGCATTCTGCAACTAAATATTTAGGGGGACATAGCGATGTGGTAATGGGAGCCTTGGTGGTAAAAGACAAAGAGCTAGCCAATAAATTATACTTTATACAAAATGCAAGTGGAGCAGTTGCAGGGCCAATGGATAGTTTTTTGGTGCTGAGAGGAATAAAAACCTTGCATGTGCGTATGCAACGCCATTGTGAAAATGGAGAAGCAGTAGCAAATTTCTTGGCAAAGCATCCTAAAATTGAAAAGGTATATTGGCCAGGGTTTGAATGGCATCCTAACCATGCAATTGCAAAAGAGCAAATGAATGGTTTTGGAGGAATGATTTCTTTTGTAACAAAAGGAAATGATTATAAAGAGGCAATTAAGATTGTTGAGAATTTAAAAGTATTTACGCTGGCAGAATCACTCGGAGGTGTTGAGTCTTTAGCTGGGCATCCAGCAAGTATGACACATGCTTCTATTCCAAAAGAAGAACGCGAAAAAACAGGCGTTGTAGATGCGCTTATTCGTTTAAGTGTTGGAATTGAGGATAAAAACGACTTGATAGAAGATTTGGATCAAGCAATAGGGTAGCGAAAACGTTTGAAATTATTGATTTTACAAAAAAGAGGCATTGATTTTCAATAAAAAGTATAATTTTGCCTCGAAATTATTAAATACTTAATTAATCCATTTTTTATGAACGCAATGGACGAAAAAATAGAAGCATTTATGGACGAAGTGAAAGTCCGTAATGCACATGAGCCAGAATTTCTTCAGGCAGTAAGAGAAGTAGCAGAAACAGTACTTCCTTACATAGCCGAACACGAAATTTACAATGGTAAAAACATATTGTTAAGAATGGTAGAGCCAGAAAGAGCAATTATGTTTAGAGTGCCGTGGGTAGACGACAATGGAGAAATCCAAGTTAATAGAGGGTACAGAATTCAGATGAGTTCTGTTATCGGTCCATACAAAGGTGGTCTTCGTTTTCACCCAACAGTAAATTTAAGTATTTTAAAATTCTTAGCTTTTGAGCAGGTCTTTAAGAACAGCTTAACCACATTGCCAATGGGCGGTGGAAAAGGAGGATCGGATTTTGATCCAAAAGGGAAATCGGATAACGAAATTATGCGTTTTTGCCATAGTTTTATGTCAGAACTTTTTAGACATATTGGTCCAAATACCGATGTGCCAGCTGGAGACATAGGAGTTGGAGCTAGAGAAATAGGTTTCTTGTTTGGGATGTACCGTAAAATTAGAAATGAATTTACTGGAGTTTTAACAGGAAAAGGACTTTCATGGGGAGGTTCCCTTATTCGTCCGGAGGCAACAGGGTACGGAAACGTATATTTTGCTCAAAATATGTTAGAGCTTAAAGGAGATAGTCTTGAAGGAAAGATTATTACGGTTTCTGGTTCTGGTAACGTGGCGCAATACGCTACAGAAAAAGCTACGCAATTAGGAGCAAAAGTGGTAACGCTATCCGATTCTGGAGGAACTATTTATGACAAAGATGGGATAGATGAGGAGAAGCTAGCGTATGTTATGGAAATTAAAAACACGAAGCGTGGTAGAATTTCTGAATATCTAGATAAATATCCAAATGCAGAATATTATGCAGGGAAAACGCCATGGCATATACCTTGTGATATTGCAATGCCATGTGCTACACAAAATGAATTAGATAAAGAAAATGCAGAAGCATTGGTTAAAAATGGATGTATTTGTGTGAGTGAAGGGGCAAATATGCCATGTACTCCAGGTGCTGTAATGGTTTTTCATAATTCTAAAATATTGTTTGCTCCAGGAAAAGCATCTAATGCTGGTGGAGTTGCTACTTCAGGGTTAGAGATGGCGCAAAATTCATTGCGTTATAGCTGGACTAGAGAAGAGGTGGACGAGAAATTAAAAGGTATTATGAAGAGTATTCATAATTCTTGTATTGAGCATGGAAAGGATCCAGATGGATATATAAATTATGTAAGAGGCGCTAATATTGCTGGTTTCGTAAAAGTTGCCGATGCTGTTTTAGCACAAGGAGTAGTATAATATTCTTATTATTGTTGTCTAATAAAGGTTACGACTTTTATTGGACCCTACTTATATTAAGGGTTAATAGAGGTTTTTAAAATAGCTCCCTTGCTATTAAGAAAAATGAATAAAAAGAGGAGTTTAGTAATGATATTTATTTAAATTACTCATTTTGTGATAGTTAATATTTAGTCTTTGTTCTTTTCTCTTACAGCGAAGCGGTTCTGTATTTTTACTCGGACATTAATGTATTCTTATATATAATTTAAACACCCTTTGGTTTTATGCTGAAGGGTGTTTTTTATGATTGATAGTTTATGAACTTATTTTAGTAGTTTTTCAGAATAGATTCTTCGCTATCTTTGTTTTATGATTGTTACTACCAAAGCTATTGTGCTTTCTGCTTTAAAATATGGAGATACGAGTTTAATTGTTAAGCTTTTTACGGAAAGCGATGGCTTAAAATCGTATATGCTGAAAGGAGTTTTGGCTTCTAAAAAAGGGAAGCTAAAAAAAGGATATTTTCAGCCGCTAACTCAGTTGGAGGTTGTAGCCAATCATAGAGATAAAGGAACTTTAGAAAGCTTGCGAGACGTTAAGTTAAGCTATTCTTACAAAACCCTTCAAACAGACGTTTTAAAAAGTTCTATTTCCTTATTCCTTTCCGAAATGTTAGTAATTTCTATGCAGGAAGAGGAGGAAAATAAAGCTTTGTATTCTTTTATAGAAGAGGCTTTTATTTGGTTGGATACTCATGAAGATATTGCTAATTTTCATATTTCATTCTTAATTCAGCTCACTACTTTTTTAGGTTTTTATCCTGATGATACTTATATAGAAGCCCCGTATTTTGATTTATCCGAAGGAGAATTTGTTCCTTCTCTTTATAATGAAGTAATTGAAGGGACTACATTGGTAGCTTTTAAACAATTTTTGAAAGCCGATTTTGATGCTGCTAAAATAATCAAGATGGGAAGAGGTGTTCGTGCGGTATTATTAAATAATTTAATTCGCTATTATCAGCTTCATTTGTCAGATTTTAAAAAGCCTCGCTCACTAGAAATCCTTCAGCAAGTATTTAGTTAGCTCATCATTTTAGAGATATTACAAAAACAATAGAAATAAGCTACTTAGTTTGTCTTTGTTAATAGAATAAATGTGGAGATTATTCTTATAAAAGTTATGTTTAAGTTCTAAAACTATTATTTTCAAGTTACTTATCAATCAAGGTGTTGCTTTTAGTAGTGTTAAGGTGTGTCAATTCGTTGGAATTTAGTAATTTTGCCAACTTTAATACGACAAAGATTTGCTGATTGGATATTAATATGAAAATGCAGTAGTTATATGCATTCTCAATTTTATAATTAATAGCAATCGGGATAATTACTAAAATTATAAACACGTGAAGTTTACAGAATATAAAGGATTGGATTTGCCTAAAACTGCAGAAGAAGTTTTAAAGTTTTGGGAAGAGCAGGCTATTTTTGAAAAAAGCATCACTAGCAGAGAAGGGAAGGAACCATTTGTGTTTTATGAAGGACCCCCTTCTGCTAACGGATTGCCAGGGATTCATCATGTAATGGCACGTGCAATCAAAGATATTTTTTGTCGCTATAAAACTCAAAAAGGTTATCAAGTAAAAAGAAAAGCAGGGTGGGACACGCATGGTCTTCCTGTAGAGCTTGGTGTTGAAAAAGAACTAGGAATTACCAAAGAAGATATCGGTGCTAAAATATCGGTAGAAGAATATAACGAAGCTTGTAAAAAAGCGGTGATGCGTTACACAGACATTTGGAACGACATGACCCGTAAAATAGGGTATTGGGTAGATATGGAAGATCCATATATTACCTATAAGCCAAAATATATGGAGAGTGTTTGGTGGTTGCTCAAGCAAATCTATACTAAAGATTTGATGTATAAAGGGTATACTATTCAGCCATATTCTCCAAAGGCAGGAACTGGATTGAGTTCGCATGAAATTAATCAGCCAGGAGCCTATCAAGATGTTACCGATACTACCATTGTGGCGCAATTTAAAGCGAAGGAAGAAACCTTGCCTGAGTTTTTAAAAGGTTTTGGAGCAGTTCATTTTTTAGCTTGGACAACCACACCGTGGACACTTCCGTCTAATACCGCATTAACAGTTGGACCTAAAATTGATTATGTTTTAGTAAAAACTTTTAATCAATATACCTTTGAGCCTATCAATGTAGTAGTGGCAAAACCATTATTGAAAAAACAATTTTCAGGGAAGTATTTTGAGGCTACTTCAGAAGAAGATTTTACTAATTATACTTCAGCAGCAAAGAAAATACCGTTTCAAGTAATTGCAGAAGGAAAAGGAGCGGCTATGGTTGGAGCTGAATATGAGCAGTTGCTAACATATGCATTGCCATATCAAAATCCAGAAAATGCTTTTAGAGTAATTTCGGGAGATTTTGTAACCACAGAAGACGGTACAGGTATTGTACATACAGCGCCTACTTTTGGGGCGGATGATGCTAAGGTTGCCAAAGAAGCAACTCCAGAAATTCCGCCTATGTTGGTGTTAGATGAGAATGATAACCCTGTTCCATTGGTAGATTTACAAGGCCGTTTTAGAGCTGAACTTCCTGAAATTGGAGGAAAGTATGTAAAGAATGAATATTATGCGGATGGAGAAGCTCCAGAAAAATCGGTAGATGTAGAAATAGCAATCAAACTAAAAGAAGAAAATAAAGCCTTTAAGGTTGAAAAATACGTCCATAGTTACCCACACTGTTGGAGAACAGACAAGCCAGTATTGTATTATCCATTAGATTCTTGGTTTATTAAAGTAACCGAAGTTAAGGATAGAATGTACGAATTAAATAAAACGATCAATTGGAAGCCAAAAGCAACTGGAGAAGGTCGTTTTGGAAATTGGTTGCAAAATGCAAACGACTGGAATTTATCGCGTTCTCGTTTCTGGGGAATTCCATTACCAATATGGCGTACCGAAGATGGAAAAGAAGAGGTGGTAATTGGTTCTATAGAAGAATTAAAAGCTGAAATGGCAAAAGCCGTAGAAGCAGGAGTTTTAGAAGCTGATATTTTTGCTGATTTTGAAGTAGGTAATATGAGTGAAGATAACTACAACAAAGTAGATCTTCATAAAAATGTAGTGGACAAAATTACATTGGTAGCTCCATCTGGAAAACCAATGAAACGTGAAGCAGATTTAATAGATGTTTGGTTTGATTCTGGGTCGATGCCTTATGCACAGTGGCATTATCCGTTTGAAAACGAAGAGAAATTAAAGTCCCCCCTCCTTGGGAGGGGGCTAGGGGGAGGCTTTTTCCCCGCAGACTATATTGCTGAAGGAGTAGATCAAACACGTGGTTGGTTTTATACTTTGCATGCAATTGGTACCATGGTGTTTGACTCGGTTGCATATAAAAACGTAGTATCGAACGGCTTGGTGTTGGATAAAAACGGACAGAAAATGTCTAAGCGATTAGGAAATGCAGTAGATCCATTTAAAACGTTGGATGAGTACGGTCCAGATGCTACACGTTGGTATATGATTTCTAACGCGAACCCTTGGGATAACTTAAAATTTGATTTAGAAGGAATTGCTGAGGTTCGTAGAAAGTTCTTCGGAACGCTGTACAACACCTATTCTTTTTTCAGTTTATATGCAAATATTGATGGTTTTACGTATGCAGAAGATGATATTCCTTTAAATGAACGTCCGGAAATAGACCGTTGGATACTTTCAGAATTAAACACTTTGATCCAGAAAGTAGATGAAGCGTATGCTGAATATGAACCAACTCGTGCAGCTAGAGCTGTTTCAGAATTTGTTCAAGAGAATTTAAGTAACTGGTATGTGCGTTTATGTAGAAGGCGTTTTTGGAAAGGAGAGTATGAAAAAGATAAGATTTCTGCATACCAAACGCTTTATACTTGCTTGGAAACGGTAGCTAAGTTAGGGGCGCCAATAGCTCCATTTTATATGGATCAGTTGTATAAGGACCTGGTAAGTACTACAAATAAAGAGAATTATGAAAGTGTGCACTTGGCAGAATTCCCTCAATTTGTAGAAAACTTTGTTGATAAGTTATTGGAACGTAAGATGGAGAAAGCGCAAACAATCTCATCTTTAGTGCTTTCACTCCGAAAAAAGGAAATGATAAAAGTACGTCAACCGCTGCAAAGGGTTATGATTCCTATACTTGACGAAGCTCAAAGAGATGAGATTAAAGGAGTTGAGGAGTTGATAAAATCTGAAGTAAACGTAAAAGAAATTGAATTAATAGATGATGCTTCAGGGCTGTTAGTTAAGCAAATAAAGCCAAATTTCAAGGTTTTAGGACCTCGTTTTGGAAAGTATATGAAACTGATTGTCAATGAAGTAGCTAAGTTTGAACAATCTCATATTCAAGAAATTGAACGTAATGGGGAAATCCTTATGGAAATTAATGGAAAAAACATTACTTTAGGAATCGATGAAGTTGAGATTTCATCACAAGACATAGAAGGGTGGTTAGTAGCAAGTTCAGGTGCAATCACAGTAGCGTTAGATGTAACTATTACAGATGATTTACGTAATGAAGGCGTGGCTCGAGAATTAGTAAATAGAATTCAGAATTTACGTAAAGATTCCGGTTTTGATGTAACAGACAAAATCGATGTAAGGTTGCAAAAAGATGGATTTATTGAAAAAGCTGTTGAAAATAATATTGAATATATTAAAGCAGAAACGTTAACTGCACAGCTTAATTTCGAAGAGAATCTAGATAATGGTACAGAAATTGCATTTGATGAAGTGAACACCAGATTAATCATTCAAAAACACTAGTACTATGGAGACAGATATAAAAGTAAGGTACTCAGACAAAGATTTAGCAGAGTTTAGAACATTGATAGAAGGTAAAATGCAGAAGGCTTATCAGGATTTAGAGCTACTAAAAAGTTCTTATAAAAATGATGGGAATAATGGTACAGATGATACTTCTCCTACATTTAAAGCTTTTGAAGAGGGTTCTGAAACCATGAGTAGAGAGGCAAATACACAGCTTGCTTTACGTCAGGAAAAGTTTATTCGCGATTTAAAAAATGCATTAGTACGTATAGAGAACAAAACATACGGAATATGTAGAGTTACAGGAAAGCTTATAAACAAGGAGCGTTTAAAATTAGTTCCTCATGCTACATTAAGTATTGAAGCAAAAAATATGCAATCGTAATTATCATATTATTTTTATAATAAAAACGCTCTTTTTAAGGGCGTTTTTTGTTTTAATCCCTCATTTAGGGCTTATTCCCCAGAACCTGTGCTGAGTTTACCGAAGGGCTCTACGTCGAAATGGGTTAAATTATTTTCCTTTGAATACTTCGTAGACTTGCCTCGAGGTAGTTGATTTCCTTAAAACCTGTTTAGAGTTAATCCGTAGGATTTGTCTTCAGAATAAGGTGAAGTTTTATTGTTAAAGTATATGATGGCTAGAAATGCTATTTTTTATTTTTTTCTTTTAGTATCTACATGTTGTTTTGCTCAAAAAGCTGTGGAAAAAAGCGTGTATGCTAAAGGGGTTACTTTGATTGATATTGATGCACAAAATGTGTATAAAGTATCCATCAAAACACACGCTTCTAATAATGTTTTGATTACAACAGTTATGGATGGAGAATATCAAAACGAATTTATAAACACTATAAAAGAAGACGGAACCACACTTTATATTGGAGTTGAAAACAGACCTTTGTTTGATAAACCCAACGATAAACTTAGCGCTCATAAAGTAGTTGCAGTGGCTTTAGAAGTTTTAGTTCCCGCGTATAAGCAAGTTCGAATTGTAGGAGATTATACGCAGGTATATGTAGAAGGGAAGTATGATAATCTTCAGATTTCTACTGGGAATGAAATGGTTTACATGAAAAATACTTTTGGAAATCTTATTCAAGCCAGAACCCGAAATGGTAATATTGTAGTAGAAAATTCCAAAGGGAGCTTTGAAGCAATTTCAAAATATGGTAAAGTTTATAAGGAGAAGTTTAAAAAGGGAAATACTAAGTTTGAGTTAAATTCGCTTAACGGAAACATTTACATTAATTAAATAGAATAATATCCTTATTTTTACCGCCATTGAAAAATAATGCCTCCATCTAATAAAAGGCAATTACCTATAAAAGCATGTCATTAAAAAAAGCGTCATTTATTATCATTTTGGTTTTAGTGATAGACCAAATATCAAAAATATATATAAAAACAAACTTTGTTTTAGGAGAATACGTAGAAGTTTTTAGCTGGTTTAAAATTCTTTTTATTGAAAATGAAGGAGCAGCTTGGGGAACAAAAATAAGTGATATTATTCCTGGAGTTTCTGATGAAGCAGGAAAGTTATTCTTAACAGTTTTTAGGTTATTTGCCATCTGTGGAATAGGTTATTGGTTGTATGATAACGTTAAAAAGAAAGCTACTCCAACTTTAATCATAGCTATTTCATTAATATTTGCAGGCGCTTTAGGAAATATAATTGATTCTGTTTTTTACGGAATAATCTTTAATGATAGTTACGGACAAGTAGCTACGTTATTTGCAGAGCAACCATATGGTACTTTATTCCACGGAAAGGTTGTAGATATGCTCCATTTCCCGATGATAGATACAGTGCTTCCAGAATGGTTTCCAATTTGGGGAGGGAGTAATTTTCGTTTCTTTGAACCTGTTTTTAATATAGCAGATTCTGCAATAAGTATTGGTGTTGGGGTACTTTTAGTATTTAATAAGAAAGCTTTTCCAGAAAAGGCAGGAATAAAAGCTCAAAAAAGGTAAATCTTCTCGGGAGTAACACAGTAATCAAGAGCAATATCTTCTTTTCTGGTATTGACAATACCTTCTTCAGGAGGGAAAAATGAGAGTCCTATTTTTATTACATCTTTGTTGCAAGAGCTTAAAAATTGGTCATAAAAGCCTTTTCCATACCCTACACGATTTCCTTTTTTATCAAAAGCTAAAAGTGGAATAAAAACAACTTCAATTTTTTTATTTGGAACTTCAATACCATCTTCAGGTTCTGGAATACCATATTTATTTATTTTGATGGTAGTATTATCTGTAAGTAAGAAGTTGGTTAACGTACCGTCTTTAAAATTACTTTTAGAAATAATAATTTCTTTGTCTTTTCCTTGAAGAATACTTAATATGAAAGATGTATCAACCTCTTTTTGAGATTCAATACTTAAGAAAATATGGTAGTAGGTTTTTTGCCAGATGTCAAGTTTTAAAAGTTGATTGGCAATGGCAATACTAGTATCTTCAATAAAATCTTGTGTGAACGTAGCACGCTTTTTTTTATACGCTATGCGAAGCTCATTTTTATTCATCGGATTATACTTTTTCAAACATCTCTTCGAGTTCACCAAGAGAAATTGGTTTTACCCAATAATCTGATACTTCTTCAAACTTTTTAGCGCGTTCTATGTCTTCAGGGTTTATGGAAGAGCTTACAACATAAAGTGTAATAGGGTGTTCTAATTCGCATTTAATCTTTACAAATTCATCTAAAAACTGCCAGCCATCCATAACAGGCATATTTAGGTCGAGTAAAATTACCTGTGGAATCCGTTCTTTTTCAGGTTGGTCAAAAACACCTTTAAAATAAGCGTATGCTTCACTTCCGTTTTCAAAAACCAAAAATTCTTTGCAAAGCTTCTTGATGTCTAGTAACCGAGATAGCATTTTCACATAGAGTTTGTCGTCATCTATTATGCAGGCTAAGTCTATTTTGTGGTTCATTTGAGTATTCTTAGGGGTATTATTTATAATGTAATAGCCGATAAATATAGGTTTTTTTTAATATTTCATACTATTAAAAAATACCAGTTCTCCAAATTTAACTTAAATGACTCTTTTAAACTAAGTCTTATCATACTTTTCTTTCATTTTAAAAGAAAATATCCTTGAAGATTTTATTATTTTAGTTTAAATTATCTTTGAAAAGAAATTGCAGCAATTCCATGAGTGAAACCCCCATAGATATTCAATTACAAACTTTACCAGCTAGTCCTGGAGTATACCAATTTTACAATAAAGATGGGAAGATTATATATGTAGGGAAGGCAATAAACTTAAAGAAAAGAGTTTCTTCCTATTTTCATAAAAATCACGAAAACGGAAAAACAAGAGTCCTTGTTAAGAAAATTCATACCATAAAACACATAGTTGTTTCTACAGAAACGGATGCGCTTTTATTAGAGAATAATCTTATAAAAAAATACCAGCCTCGTTACAATGTTTTATTAAAAGACGATAAGACATACCCATGGATTTGTATTAAAAATGAACGTTTTCCTAGAGTTTTTTCAACTAGAAACTTAATAAAAGATGGTTCAGAATATTTTGGACCATATACTAATATAAGAACAGTTAGAACGCTGTTAGATTTAATTAAAGGTTTGTACGCTATACGGACTTGTAATTACGATTTGTCTAAAGATAAAATTGAGGCAGGTAAGTATAAGGTGTGTTTAGAATATCATTTAGGTAATTGTAAAGGGCCGTGTGAGGAGCACCAGAGTTTGGAAGCCTATAACCAGCAAATAAAAGAAATTAGAGAGCTTCTTAAAGGGAATTTTAAAGATTCTTTGGTGCAATTTAGAGAGCAGATGAATAAACTTGCTCAGGAGATGAAGTTTGAAGAGGCGCAACAGATAAAAGAAAAAATTGAAGTTTTAGAAAATTACCAAGCAAAATCAACAATTGTAAATCCAAAAATTAGTAATGTTGATGTATTTTCTATTGTAAGTGATGAGAGCTTTGGCTATGTTAACTTTTTACAACTTTCATACGGTGCAATTATTAGAGCGCATACTATAGAAATTAAGAAAAAATTAGAAGAAACAGATGAAGAGTTATTGGAATTGGCGGTAACAGAACTTCGAACACGGTTTAATTCTTTATCTAATGAAATCTATGTGCCCTTTCCGATAAAAGTAGCCGACAAAATTAAAGTTACGATTCCTAAATTAGGAGATAAAAAGAGAATTTTAGAACTTTCCGAAAGGAACGCTAAGTATTACCGACAAGAAAGGTTCAAGCAAATAAAAATTATTGACCCTGATAGGCATGTAAAGCGTATTATGGGACAAATGAAGAAAGATTTACGTCTGTCGGAAGAACCACGCCATATAGAGTGTTTTGACAACTCAAACATTCAAGGAACAAATCCAGTGGCAGCATGTGTAGTTTTTAAAGATGGGAAACCAAGTAAAAAAGATTATCGCCATTATAATATAAAAACAGTAACAGGGCCAGACGATTTTGCGTCTATGGAAGAAGTTGTTTTTAGACGTTATAAAAGATTGTTGGAAGAAGAGGAGTCTTTGCCGCAATTAATAGTAATAGATGGAGGGAAAGGGCAGCTTTCTTCAGCATTAAAAAGTTTAGATGTTTTAGGCTTACGAGGCAAAATTGCAATTATTGGAATAGCAAAACGTTTAGAAGAGATCTACTATCCTGGAGATTCGATTCCGATGTATTTAGATAAAAAATCGGAAACGTTAAAGATTATTCAGTATTTGCGAAACGAAGCGCATAGGTTTGGAATTACATTTCATAGAAATAAAAGAAGTAAAGCCGCTATTAATTCGGAATTAGAAAATATTGAAGGGATAGGAGAAAAAACGGCAAACGATTTATTGAAAAAATTTAAATCGGTTAAAAGAATTAAAGAAGCTCCATTGGAGCAAATTACAGAGGTAGTAGGGAAATCGAAAGCTCAAAAAATTTATCAAGCTTTTCATAAATAATTAGGGGTATGTTTATAAGGAATAGGTTGTTTTTAATAGTTTTTCTTTTCTCATTCTTGGGTTTTTCTCAAAATGAAACCAAAAAAGATGCAAAAGTAGGATTGGTTTTAAGCGGAGGGGGCGCAAAAGGCTTAGCGCATATTGGCGCTATAAAGGCAATAGAAGAGGCAGGAGTTAGAGTAGATTATATTGGAGGAACAAGTATGGGGGCTATTGTTGGGGCGCTTTATGCGGCTGGATATTCTCCAAAACAATTGGATTCTATTTTTCAAGAAACCGATTTTGACGTTTTACTGCAAGATAGAATTCCTCGTTCTGCTATGTCTTTTTATGAGAAAAATAGTTATGAAAAATATGCGGTTGCCTTGCCGTTTAATAAGTTTAGATTATCGTTTCCTACTTCTTTGTCCAAAGGGCAAAATTTATACAACCTACTATCTCAACTGTTGTTTAATGTAAATGATGTAGAAGATTTTAACGACCTCTCTATTCCCTTTTTCTGTATGGCAACAGATGTAGAAACAGGCGATCCAATAAAATTAGATAAAGGATACCTGCCAAGAGCCTTGGCTGCAAGTGCAGCAATTCCTTCTTTTTTTGAGCCTGTATTTAATGATGATAGGGTGTTGGTAGATGGGGGAGTTATAAATAACTATCCGGTTGATGAGGTTAAAGAGATGGGAGCCGATATAATTATTGGGGTAGATGTTCAAGATTCGTTAGCTACTCGAGACGAACTGAGTTCTGCTACCGATGTTTTGGTGCAGATAAATTATTACAATACTATTAATGCAATGAAGGAGAAGTTAAAAAAAACGGACCTTCATATAAAGCCTAATATAAAGCCTTACAGTGTTTTGTCCTTTGGTAAAGGAAAAGAAATTATAGAAAGTGGGTATGTAGCTGCGGAAGAAAAAAAGGGAACATTGGATAGTATTGCGCAACTTCAGATTAAAAAACCTGTAATGCGTTATCCTGGAAAAATTGTTGATAGTTTTTTAATTGATAGATTGTCTTTTGAAGGAAATGACAAATTTACACGTGCTTATCTAAAAGGAAAATTAAGATATACAACAGAGGAATACACAACTTTTGATAAAATAAATCAAGGGATGAGTAATCTAGCTGCAACCAATAACTTTAATAGTGTGCGCTATGAGTTAAGACCGAATAAAGAGGGGTATAAACTTACAGTTCCTATAGTAGAAAGGCATACAGACATGTTTTTGAAGTTAGGAGTACATTATGATGGATTATATAAAACCGCTGCATTGCTAAATATTACCAAAAAACACCTCTTCTTTGATGACGATAATATGTATGTAGATTTTATTGTGGGAGATAATATCCGTTATAATTTAGAATACTATGTGGATAAAGGATTTTATTGGAGTTTTGGTTTAAAATCGCGCTATAATTCATTTGATAGGAATGTAAGTTTTGATTTTGTAGAAGAGAAGGCTGGAGATCCACCGCTACCAGAAGTTAATAAACTAGACGTTAAACTGTCGGATATTACCAATCAGGTATATATGCAAACGGTCTGGAAAGAAGAGTTTACTTTTGGGGTTGGACTTGAGCATAAGTTTCTGAAAATTGAAACCGAAACGATTGCAGATGATGAAGGAGATGAAATTGTTCTTGAAAATGATAATTATTTTAGTACCTATGGGTTTTTAAAATTTGATTCATTAGACAATAAATACTTCCCCTCAAAAGGGTTTTACTTTGACGGCGATTTTCATTTATATTTATTGTCTACTAATATTTCTAATGATTTTAGTGAGTTTTCAGTAGCTAAAGCTAAAATGGGATTTGCAACACCAATTTATAAAAATCTTTCGTTTGATTTTTTTGCTGAAGGAGGATTTAAATTTGGAGATACAGAAGTAAACTCCTTTGATTTTATTCTTGGAGGATGGGGTAATGATTTTATAAACAACATAACCCCTTTTTTAGGGTATGATTATTTAAGTTTTGGGGGAGATAGCTTTGTTAAAGCTACCTTTAATGTTGATTGGGAATTTGTAAAACAAAATCATTTAAACTTTACTGCCAATGTAGCAAATGCTGGAGATAATATTTTTGAAAGAGGAGAATGGTTTACTCTGCCAACTTATACAGGTTATAGTGTGGGGTATGGCTACGAGTCTTTTATAGGGCCATTACAAGCTAAAGTTAATTGGTCTCCAGAAACAGATGATACCTTGTTTACAATTAGTATTGGTTTTTGGTTTTAAGAATTTCTTAATGTAAATCTCCGTATATTATTCCGATATTTGTAGAATTCAAACGTTTTCGCTATGCCTTTTTATCATAAACTAGGAAAGATACCTCATAAAAGACACACTATATTTAAAAAGAGTGATGGGAGCTTATATTATGAACAATTATTCGGAACCATTGGATTTGATGGGATGTCTACCAACTCATACCATTGCCATAGACCAACACAGGTAAAAGAGATAAATAAAAAAATAGATGTAGCTCCAAAGGTTGCAATTTCTAATAATATTCAATCATATAAATTACACGGATTTAAAATTAAGTCTGAAGATGATTTTTTAAAAAGTAGAAAGTCAATTTTAACAAATTCAGATTGTACAATTCAACTGGCATCACCTAAAAAATCTATAGAGAATTATTTTTATAAAAATGCAGATGCAGATGAGTTAATCTTTATTCATAAAGGAAGTGGTAAATTAAGAACCCATCTTGGGAATTTAGACTTTTCTTATGGGGATTATTTAGTTATTCCTAGAGGAATAATTTATAAAATAGATTTTGATACAGAAGAAAACAGACTTTTTATTGTAGAATCTAGAAGACCTATATATACACCAAAACGATACCGAAATTGGTTTGGGCAATTATTGGAACATGCTCCTTTCTGTGAAAGAGATATTCGGAGGCCCTACGAATTGGAAACAAATGATGAAAAAGGAGATTTCTTGATAAAAATAAAAAAACAAGACGAAATTTTTGATATGATATATGCTTCACATCCATTTGATGTGGTTGGTTATGATGGGTTTAACTATCCGTATGCATTAAGTATTCATGATTTTGAGCCAATTACTGGGCGTATCCATCAGCCGCCACCAGTCCATCAAACTTTTGAAACAGATGCTTTTGTGGTTTGTAGTTTTGTGCCTCGTTTGTATGATTATCATCCAGAAAGTATTCCAGCGCCATACAATCATAGTAATATAGATTCTGATGAGGTTTTATATTATGTAGATGGCGATTTTATGAGTAGAAACGATATCGATCAAGGGTATATTTCGTTGCACCCAGCAGGAATCCCTCACGGACCACATCCTGGGGCTGTAGAGCGTAGTATTGGGAAAACAAAAACCGACGAATTGGCTGTTATGGTAGATACTTTTAGACCACTTCAGCTTACAAAAGAAGCATTAGAAATAGCTGATGATTCTTATTATAAATCGTGGTTAGAACATTGATTTTTGTAGTATGATGAATTTTAGAGTAGATATATCAGCTCACTTGAGAGCAATGTGGTGAAGAGCTAGGATGATAACTTTATCATCACTAAATATATATTCTTTATAGGAAGGCTTTCAGAAATCAATTACCTCAGAGTGAACTTTGAGGGATTAAAAATCATCAAATTGAAAAAATTATGTCACAAGATACAACATCATTAAAATTGAATAAAGAAGTTGAAAATGCAGAAGACTTCTTACCGCTTTTAGGAACAGATTATGTAGAATTATATGTGGGAAATGCTAAGCAGGCAGCGCATTACTATCAATCGGCTTGGGGTTTTCAACCCATAGCGTACGCTGGATTAGAAACTGGAAGAAAAGATAGTGTTTCCTATGTGCTTCAACAAGATAAAATACGCATTGTATTAACTTCTCCTTTGCAGGAAGGCGGAGAGGTAAACAGGCATATAGAAAAACATGGCGACGGTGTAAAAGTAGTAGCACTCTGGGTAGACAATGCTACTAAGAGTTATGAAGAGACTATAAAGCGTGGAGCAAAAAGTTATATGGAGCCAAAAACTATAGAAGATGAAAACGGGGAAGTTGTACTTTCTGGAATTCATACCTATGGAGAAACTGTTCATGTTTTTGTAGAGCGCACCAATTATTCTGGATCTTTTATGCCAGGGTACAAAGTGTGGAATCCAAGCTACAAACCTGAGACAGTTGGGTTAAAATACATAGACCATATGGTGGGTAATGTTGGTTGGAGTGAAATGAGAAAATGGTGTGAGTTCTACGCTAAGGTTATGGGTTTTGCCCAGTTGGTTTCCTTTGATGATAAAGATATCTCTACAGATTATACGGCATTAATGAGTAAAGTGATGAGCAATGGAAATGGACGAATTAAATTTCCAATAAATGAACCAGCTGAAGGAAAGAAAAAATCTCAGATAGAAGAGTATATAGAGTTTTATAACGGAGCAGGAGTTCAGCACATTGCTTTAGCCACAGATAATATTATTGAAACGGTAAAGCAATTAAAATTGCGGGGAGTAGAGTTTTTAAAAGTTCCGGAAACCTATTATGATACAGTTTTGGAGCGAGTTGGAAAAATAGATGAAGACTTAGAGCCGCTTAAAGAGTTAGGGATTTTAATAGATAGAGATGATGAGGGGTATTTATTACAATTGTTTACAAAACCAATTTTGGATAGACCGACAATGTTTTTTGAAATAATCCAGAGAAAAGGGGCGAAATCATTTGGGAAAGGCAACTTTAAAGCCTTGTTTGAGGCTATAGAGCGGGAACAAGAAATGCGAGGAACGCTATAAAACACATCTTTTTCTGTTAAATTAATAATTTAAAACTCAACAAATTGATTACTTAATGTTAAAAAAGTTAAACTTATTTATTATGCTTGCATAACATGTGTTTTGTATTAACTTTGCGCTCGCAAAAGGGGTGGTGCCCTTTGCAAACTTTAAGTAAAGTTTTCATAATTTAAAGTTTTGGTTGGTTAATGAAAAAAACTCGGCTTCGGTCGAGTTTTTTGCGTTCAATTTATTTTGACTTTTTTTGGTTGAGTAAAAAAAAGTGCTTTTATTCTTTAATCAAGTATTTTTAAAGAAGCATAGCAGTGCTATGGTTAGAGAAGTTTATTTATACCTTTTTCTACTTTTGGAATAATAATTGTTAATTATAGCTATATAAGAATTATAATGTAATTGATTTTATTATTTTTACACAGAACTCTTTTAAATTTATTGAATTACAATTAATTATCAATAGTTATCAAGGTTTAATGCGAGTTTATTAATACGCTGATTATGAAGAAGATTATTTTAGCTATACTAGTATTTTGGTCCTCAGCATTTGTAAACCAAAATAGAGTTGTAGAAGAGAATGCATACCAAGCGGGAGAGTGGTTTAAGTTTAGAATCCATTATGGAATTTTTAATGCTAGTTATGCAACCCTTCAGCTTAAAAATGAAAACCTTAACGGAAAAGAAGTATTTCATGTAATTGGGAAAGGTCAAACTACAGGTTTAGCAGATTTATTTTTTAAAGTAGACGATAATTACGAAAGTTATTTTGATAAAAACTCAGGGCAACCCTATAAATTTATTAGAAAAATTAACGAAGGAGGTCATACCAAAGACCTAGAAATTAATTTTGATTATAATAAAAATAAGGCTGTCTTAAAAGATCATAAGCACGATACTGAAGAAATATTTCAAATAAATAAGGGAGTGCAAGATCTTATTTCTGCATTTTATTTCCTAAGAGACCGCGTTGATAGAAAAACTGTAAAAGAAGGAGAGGAGTTTGTTTCGGATATGCTTTTTGATGATGATGGATTGTTTAAGTTTAAACTCAAGTATTTAGGAAAACAAACCCTTAATACCAAGTTTGGTAAAGTAAGATGCTTAAAATTCCGCCCTTACGTTCAGTCGGGTCGTATATTTAAAGAAGAAGAAAGTTTGACACTTTGGGTGTCTGACGATGAAAATAAAATGCCCATAAGAGTAAAAGCAGATATTCTTGTAGGATCAATTAAAGCCGATTTAGAGGCCTTTAAAGGATTAAAGCATCAGTTTAAAATTCAAATGGATTAATGGCAGTGAAACCCGAAATTGAGGCGCAAATAGCATCATTAGAAGAAAAGTATAAAAATTCTGGTCAAGATCTAAGTTCTTATTTAGATGGCCTTCTTTACGAAAAGTATCTTACTTACTGGGATTATATTCATTTGGATACACTTTTGAGTTTGCAAATCCCAAGAACGCATTTCCCAGATGAAGAGATATTTATTATGTATCATCAAATTACGGAATTGTATTTTAAGCTTATTATTCATGAGCAAAAACAAATTATAGATCATAAGCTTCAAGAAGCAGATTTTTTAATTACCAAAATTGAAAGGATTAATAATTACTATAAAATATTAATCAATTCTTTTAATGTAATGATTAATGGAATGGATCGTTCTCAGTTTTTAAAATACCGAATGGCACTCTTGCCTGCAAGTGGTTTTCAGTCTGCACAATTTAGAATGATAGAAATTTATTCAACGCCATTAAATAATTTATTACATTGTAGTGTTGAGGAACAGTTTTCAGAAAAAAGCACTTTAGAAGATTTATATGAAAATATTTATTGGAAAAAAGGAGCGGTAGATACCAAAACAAATGAGAAGACGCTCACACTAAAACAGTTTGAATATCGTTATACGCCTAGATTCATGCGTATAGCAAATGAAGTAAAAGGGACCACCGTATATGAAAAATACTTACATTTGCCAGAAGAAGTTAAAAATAACTCGTTGTTAGTCAAGGCAATGAGGGAGCTTGATGTAAATGCAAATATAAATTGGAACCTAATGCACATGGGTGCAGCATACAAACATTTAAGTAAAAAAGATCATACCATTGATGCTACTGGAGGCACCAATTGGAAAGAATATTTACCTCCAAGTTTTCAGAAAATCATCTTTTTTCCTGAACTTTGGAGCGATTCTGAAAAAGCCGACTGGGGAAAACAGTGGGTGGAGCATATGTTTAACCCTCAAACACATTAAAACTAAATGCCAAAGAATGTAGCAGCATTTTTACTAATGGCAATGATAGCCTTAGTATCGTGCAAAAATGAAAAGAAAGAAGTAGAGGAAGTAAGCGCTGTTGAAACAGAAGAGCTTAAACCTATTGAGTTAAAGGAATTTGGTTATAATCTCAACCACTATTTAGTAGTTAGAGATACTATAAAAGCTGGTGATAGCTTTGGAGAAATTCTACAAAGAAACAATATTGGATATCCAGAAATATACAATATTGTTGAAGGGGTTAAAGATTCGTTTAATATAGCAAGTTTACAAGTAGGGAAACCTTATACCTTACTTTGTGACAAAGAGGATTCTCTGCAAACGCCAAAATGTTTTATCTATCAACCAAATAGTATTGATTATGTGGTGGTAGATTTTGCAGATTCTGCAAAAGTTAAAAAAGGTAAAAAAGAAGTTAAACTTGTGGAGAGGGAAGCTTCTGGAATTATTAATGGATCTTTGTATCAAACACTTCAAGATCAAGGCTTAAGTCCTATTGTGGCCTATAAAATGTCCGATGTTTATGCTTGGACAATAGATTTCTTTAGAATCCAAAAAGGGGATAGGTTTAAAGTTATTTTTACTGAAAAATATATAGACGACTCAATTTATGCAGGAATTGATAAAATTCAAGCAGCGTATTTTGAGCATAAAGGAGAGCCTATTTATTCTTTCCGTTTTGAAACAGATTCTACAAAGCATATTGTAGATTATTTTGATGAAACTGCTAAAAATTTACGGAGAGCATTTTTAAAAGCTCCAGTTCAGTTTAGTAGAATATCGTCTCGTTATAATTTAAACAGAAGAATTGCATACTACGGAAATAAAATTAGACCTCATAAAGGAACAGATTTTGCTGCGCCAGTAGGAACTCCAATTCTTTCTACGGCAAATGGAACTGTAGTTGAGTCCACCCGAAGAGGAGGAAATGGAAATTATGTAAAAGTAAAACATAACGGAACGTATACCACTCAATACTTACACATGAAGAAAAGAAAAGTAAGAGTTGGAGATTATGTTAAACAAGGAGATATTATTGGTTGGGTTGGTATGACTGGAAATACCAGTGGACCACACGTTTGTTATCGTTTTTGGAAAAATGGAAGACAAGTAGATCCATTTAAACAAGATTTACCAAAAGCAGAGCCTATTGGAGATTCTCTTAAAGTGAAATATTTAGCCCATATTGAGCCAATAAAAGCACAGCTTGATGGGATGCCATTTCCGTCTGATAAGACTACCAATGAAGAAGAATATATAACTGAATTAAATCAAAAAAATGCCATTAGCGACCGTAAACCCAACTAAAACAAAAGCTTGGGAAAAACTAGAAGAACATTATAAAGCCTTTCATAACACCTCAGTAAAAAATCTTTTTACTCAAGATCCTAAAAGAGCAGAAAAATATACAATTCAGTGGAATGATTTTTATGTAGATTATTCTAAAAATAGAATTGATGAAACTACTATAAGTTTACTTTTGGAATTAGCAAACGAAGTAAAACTAAAAGAAGCTATTGAGAAATGTTTTACAGGCGATCTTATTAATGAAACCGAAGGAAGAGCGGTGCTTCATACAGCATTAAGAGCTAAGGCAAATGAAGAGATTTTTGTTGATGGAGAAAATGTAGTTCCTGAAGTTTATCAGGTAAAAGAAAAAATAAAAACATTTACTGAAAAAATTATTTCAGGAGAGAAAAAAGGACATACAGGTAAAGCTTTTACCGATGTTGTAAATATAGGTATTGGAGGTTCAGATCTAGGGCCAGCAATGGTTACCGAAGCTCTTCAGTATTATAAAAATCATTTAAATGTTCATTTTGTAAGTAATGTAGATGGGGATCATGTGCATGAAACCATAAAGAAACTAAATCCAGAAACAACATTGTTTGTTATAGTTTCTAAAACCTTTACTACTCAAGAAACATTAAGTAATGCCACCACTATTAAAAAGTGGTTTTTAGAATCGGCTACCCAAAAAGATGTAGCTACACATTTTGTTGCAGTTTCAACAAACCTTGAAAAAATAGACGAATTTGGAATTGACCCAGACAATGTTTTTCCTATGAAAGACTGGGTGGGTGGACGTTTTTCTTTATGGAGCGCTGTTGGGTTGTCTATTGCCTTAGCAGTTGGATTTGATAATTTCGACAAGCTATTAGGAGGTGCACAAGCAATGGATGACCATTTTAGAGAAACTCCTTTTGAAAAAAATATTCCTGTTATATTAGCGCTTTTAAGTGTTTGGTATAATAATTTTTATGGAGCGGAAAGCGAAGCTTTAATTCCGTATTCTCAATACCTTCACAGGTTGTCTGCTTATCTTCAACAAGGAACAATGGAGAGTAATGGAAAAAGCGTGGATCGTGCAGGAAGCCCTGTAGATTACCAAACTGGAACTATTATTTGGGGAGAGCCTGGAACAAATTCTCAACATGCCTTTTTTCAATTAATACATCAAGGAACAAAGTTAATTCCAGCCGATTTCATCGGGTTTATAGAGTCGCTTCATGGAGATAAAGACCATCATGATAAATTAATGGCCAATTATTTTGCTCAAACAGAAGCCTTGTTAAATGGTAAAACTGAAGTAGAAGTAAACGAGGAATTAAAAGCAAAAAACCTTTCAGAAAAAGAAAGTAAAAAGCTACTTCCTTTTAAAGTATTTGAAGGGAATAAACCTACAAATTCAATTCTTATTGATAAATTAACACCTCAAGCTTTAGGAGAAATTATTGCAATGTACGAGCATAAAATCTTTGTTCAAGGAGTAATCTGGAACATTTTTAGCTTTGATCAATGGGGTGTTGAGTTAGGGAAACAACTAGCATCAACGATACTTACCGATATTAAATCTGAAAAGATTAGTAATCACGACAGTTCAACGTTAAATCTTTTACGATTTTATAAAAACAATTAACATTTTTTGTTAAAATCTCAAAACGTAGCATTGTAATCTTAACAAGATTAATATGTTACGTTTTTTGTTTACTTTTGTCTTAGTGTTAAATTATTTAACATTGCCTTAATGTAGGAATCTATTTAATATAGGATTTTTGCAGCGTTAAATTAAATCAAACAACAAATGAAGACAATTTACAATTGGATTTTAACAGCAGTAATTGCTTTAATTACTACAACAGCTTTTTCGCAAGGAACAATTAGCGGAACTGTAGTAGATGGAAGCCAAGGTGGTCCGCTGCCAGGTGCAAATGTTATGGTAAAAGGTTCTACTTCTGGAACTTCAACCGATTTTGACGGTAACTTTACATTAAATGTTTCTGAAAATTCTGGAACTGTAACAGTTTCTTACATTGGATTTGTTGCAAAACAAGTTCCTTTTACTTTAAGTAATGGTTCTGCTAATATCGGAACAATTACATTACAACCAGACGCTGAAGAATTAGAAGGCGTTGTTGTAGTAGGGTCTGGTATTATTGACCTTGCTAGAGACAGACAAACTCCTATTGCAGTATCAACAGTAAGTGTTGAAGAAATTCAAACGAAAGCGGTTGGTAACGTTGAGTTTCCTGAAATTTTAAAAAATACACCATCAGTGTATGTTTCTAATCAATCTGGTGGATTTGGAGATTCTCAAATGTTTGTTAGAGGTTTTGACCAAACAAATGTTGCTTTCCTTTTGAACGGGCAGCCAATTAACGGAATGGAAGATGGAAAAATGTACTGGTCTAACTGGTCTGGGATGTCTGACATCGCAAACGGAGTTCAGATCCAAAGAGGTTTAGGTTCTTCTAAATTAGCCATTTCTTCTGTTGGAGGTACTGTAAATATTGTAACTAAAACTACAGACATGCAAGAAGGTGGTTTTGCTAGATTTATAGCGGGGAATGATAGTTTCTTTAAAACCACGGCTGCATATAATACAGGTTTAAGTGATAATGGATGGGGATTCTCTTTCCTTGTAGATTACTGGCAAGCACATAGCAAGTATGCTTACGGTACTAAGGGTCAAGGTCAGAATTATTTCTTTTCTGTAGGGAAACAAGCAGGAAACCATAACTTCAACTTCTTACTTACAGGTGCTCCGCAATGGCATGACCAGAATTTTTCTAAGGATCAGGAATTGTACGACCGTTATGGCATTAAATACAACAACAATTACGGATTTAAGAATGGAGAGTATCTTTCTTTAAGAAGAAACTACTACCATAAACCAGTGATGAACCTTAACTGGGACTGGGCAATTAATGAAAAGTCTAACTTTTCTACAGTAGTGTATGCTTCTTTTGGTAGAGGTGGTGGAACAGGAGATTATGGAAATGGAGTCTCTTATGTAGATAATGGTGACGATAGAACAGACGGAGCATATTTATATAATAATGGACAAATAGATTGGGATTATATAACGAATGTATATAACCCAAGTATTGCTGGTGGAGTGAGTGACGGGTATAATGGTACAGTATTAAGAGCTTCTGTGAATAACCATGCTTGGTATGGTACAGTAATGAATTATGAGTATGATACGCAAAGAAATTTTAAATTTAATGTAGGAGCAGATTTTCGTTTTTATCAAGGAGATCACTTCCGTCAAATTACAGATTTATTAGGTTTAGATGGGCGTGTTGAAGCTATTGGTGGACGTCCTGATGGATATGTAGTTACAGAAACGTATAATCCAGATCCATGGGCTGCATTATTTAACTATGCAGATAAAGACCAAAGAATTGATTACGATTACTCAGAGAATATTAATTATCAAGGAGCTTTCGGGCAAGTAGAGTATGCAAAAGATTCTTTTAGTGCCTATTTTCAAGGAGCTATTTCTAACCAATCTTATAAAAGAGAGGATAGAGGAAACTTTGATTTTGATAACCCTAAAGAATCTGAAACAGTAAAAAGAACTGGATATAACCTTAAAGGAGGAGCTGCATGGACTTTTATTGAAGGAAATACACTGTATTTTAATTCTGGAAATTATTCAAGACAGCCATTTTTAGATAATATCTTTCCTTCTTATGATGATAATACAATGTTAGCAGACCCTAAAGTTGATAACGAAGAGATTTTAAGTTTTGAAGCTGGATATAGATTACAAAAAGGGAATTTTGTAGGTAGCATTAACGGGTACTATACAAAATGGGATAACAGATACTTAGCATTTGCTGGTAACTATGATGAAGCTAATGTTGAAAATGCATTATTTAGATTTACAAATGTGGGTCAGTTACATAAAGGTATTGAGATTGATGGTAAATGGAGACCTACTTTAGGCTTTATGTTAAGAGGGTATTTTACAATTGGAGATTGGCAATATGATGGATCTTCTCCTGTTAATGTAATTAATAGCGATGATAATTCAGCAGTTGATAGTTTTGATGTTGATTTAACAGGAACTAAAGTTGGACAAGCACCACAAACTACCTTTGGTTTAGGTACTTCTTACGATATCATTATGGATAAACTAACTGTTGATGCTGATTGGAATCACTATGCAAATCTATATGGATTTGTTGATGTTGAAGATGTAGCGTCAAGTTCATTAGCTGGAGAAACTTATCAGCCAGAAAAATTAGATGCTTATTCTCTAATTGATTTAGGAGCAACTTATAAGTTTGATTTCGGAGGTGATAACATTAGTATCCGAGGTAATATTTATAACTTATTTGATAAAGAATATATTAGCCAAAAAGATAACTACGGTTATTTCTATGGAAACGGTCTAACTTGGAACCTTGCTGTTAGATACAACTTCTAATAAGATCTTATTATAAAAATTAAACCCCGCAATTTGCGGGGTTTTTTTATGCCTTTTCTGGAAATTTATCAGCTATAATGTGTATTTTTGAATACAAACTAAACAATCTCATTCATGTATTCAACAGTTAATGTTTTACACTCATATTGGGCATATTTCACCCTTTTAGTACTTGTTATAGCAGTTCTAAATGCTATGGTAGGTTATTTTAAAAATAAAGATTTTAGCATGGCTAAGGATCTTAGAGTTAGTCTTTTTGCACTAATATTTTCGCATATTCAACTTCTAATAGGACTCGTGCTTTATTTCGTTTCTCCTAGATTTGCTTCATGGCAAACAGGGGGCGTTATGAGTGATAGTCTCCTAAGATTAGTGCTTGTAGAGCATCCTTTTACTAACATTATTGCTATTGCTTTAATTACTATTGGGTGGAGTAAACATAAAAAAGAAACTACTTCTAAAAGAAAATTTGGAAAAATTGCTTTATTCTACGGAATCGGACTTTTCCTTATTTTACTTAGAATACCTTATATGCTTTGGTTCGATTAAGAACGCTGTTCCTAAGCAATTAAAGGTTGGAAATTAAGAGTTACATAAGTTTAACTAGTGCTGTGTTACAATAATTTAGTGTTGACTGTAGCCCTGAGCTTGTCGAAGGGTTGTCTTTAAGATCCTAAACAGTCCTAATAAACGAAATACTAAAAAGTACATAACACACTAGCTATTCACTTTTATTAATAGTTAACTTTCTTACCAAATAGATATAAACTGGAAAATGGTCAGAATATCCGGCGTAGTAAACGCCAGAAGCATAGCTTCTCAATGGATATCCTTTGTATTTTCCAGTTTTTGTTTTTAAATAGTTAGGCGCATAGACTCCTGCTTTCCAAAATCGATACCCATTATTATCTTCTAATAAATTCGAGGTAAAATAAATCTGATCAAATAAACTCCACTTATCTTGATACGCTAAAGAACCAATTCCTTTTTTGTAGATCTTTTCCATTGGATTGTAGAGATATGGCTCTTCTTGAATTACTTTATTTCCTTTTGTTCTTAGGATATTTTTAAATGAATTATCAGTTGGATTATCGTTAAAATCGCCCATACTAATAATTTTTATTTTTGGATGTTTTCTAGAAACCGAATCTATAATTTGCTTATTTAGCCTAGCGGCGGCTTCTCTAAAAGGTTTGCTTCTTTGTACTCCTCCACTTCTAGATGGCCAATGGTTTACTATAAAGCAAAAATATGTTCCATGTAGGTAGCCATCAACTACAAGTTGGTCTCTAGTGTAATCTCTAAAACCTTTTTCATTATAAATTATGAGTCGCCTGCTATGTATCGTATTCGGTATAAAGCTATCCTTTTTATAAAGTAATGCCACATCAATTCCACGTTCATCTGGGGAGTCTTCATGGATAATTCCATAATTGCTAGCTAACAAGTCTTCGTGGTTTTTTAAATCGGTTAAAACCTTGATGTTTTCTATTTCAGCAAGACCAATAATTGTTGGAGTAGCAATATAGGTGTCGTTATTTAAAGCTTTTAATGTCTTGGCAATTTGCGCTATTTTGAGCGTATATTTATCTAGATTCCATTGGTATTTTCCGTCTGGGGTTCTGTCATCATCAAAAGTTAGCGTGTCGTTTAAAGTATCGTACAAATTTTCTACATTATAAAACACTATAGATTCAATATTATAATCGTTTTCTTGACTATGTATTATTGAACATACGCTAATACATATTAATACAATCAATATCTTCATGTTTTATTTTCTATTTAACTGTAGTAAATATACTTTATTTATTTGTATATTGGTCAACTACTAATTTATTAAGCCCTTATGTTATATAGTATTATACGCATAGAGGTTGGTGTTTTTAGTCTTCTTTGAAATAAGTAAATCCTAACCAATGAGATCTGGAGTTTTTATACTTATATGTTTGCTATTTGAGACGCTAGCTTCTCAAGAAAATAAGGTGGAGGGTTCTCTCTTTGACGCTCGCACTAATCTCCCTGTAAACGGAGCATCAATAGAAATAGAAGATTCATTTCATAAAATACAATCTTTGGCAGATGGTTACTTCAGCTTAGAAAATATTTTAGCAGGAACGTATGTATTAAAAATTACTAAAGAAGGTTATATTGATGGGACGCTATACGACGCATATTCAGTTTTTGGCGCTATAGGATATCAGCCTAATGCACAGCACACGCTATACTTCACAGGGTTTTATACCCCCAATAGAAGAGGGAAGTCTTCTGCTGTAACAAATGAGGTTTTTGAATTAGTAGGTCGGAAATATAACCCCTATTGGGGAACTCAAGAGGGGGAGCGTAGAAATTCTAGAATACGAGAAATTGAAGAGCCTATTTTTATGTTTAATTATGAATATTTAGGCGATAAATTAAGCGTTAAGTTGGGTGCTGCTTATCAATTCGGGATCTTAACTAGTAGTCGTTTAGGGTATTACAATGCGCCGAGTCCTAATCCAGATTATTACCGCTATTTACCAAGCTTTTATATTAATAATCCTTCGGGGGCTAATTTTGAGAATGCCAACTTAGCAAAAGAAGGTTTTATAAATGATCCTCAAATACATTGGAATAGTTTATATAGTGCAAATCTTTCAGAAACAAATAATGGGAAAAGCTCTTATGTATTATATAATGATGCTACGGAAGAAAACTTGATATCCGTAAATATAAATGCAAATTATACATTCAATGAGTTTTTTAAACTAGATACAGGTTTTAGGTATTTAAGTTCAAATTCTGAAAACTACGGGTTGTTAGCAGATTTATTGGGCGCGCAATTTCATGAAGATATCGATCCGTTTTCTAATACTAAAAATGATGCAAATGGTACTTTAAATAAAACTGAAGGCGATAGAATGGGGTATAACTATAACATTGTTTCCAGTCAATATGAAGCTTTTTTGCAAGGGAATTTTCAGTTTGAAAAACTTGCCTTTTTTATTTCAGGTAAAACCTCAAATACCTCTTATCAAAGAGAAGGGTTGTTTTTAAATGAGCGATTTCCGTTAACTTCAGAAGGGAAAAGTGAAGCGTTGTCTTTTTCTAATTATGGAGTTAAAGCCGGATTTACATTCAAATTAAATAACCGACATTCAATTAATGGGATGGGAGCATATATAACGAGCGCTCCAACTCTTCAAAATAGCTTTATTAATTCAAGAGAGAATAATAAAGTGGTGGATAGCTTACAGTCGGAAATTAGCACTTCGGCATCTTTCTCTTATCATTTAAACTTGCCAGAAATTACAATGCGACTAACAGGCTATTATACTGAATTTAAAAATGCCACTGATATTAATTATTTCTATGTAGATGCTGGGGTTGGGAGCGATTTTGTACAGGAGGTAGTTACCAATATTGAAAAATTACATTATGGTGGAGAACTCGGGTTTGCCTACCAAGCTACTTCAGAAATTAAACTTTCTGCGGTGGCATCCTATGGAGATTATAGCTATTCCAAAAATGCAGAGGTAAGTATCAATTTTGATACGGTTGGCGCCGAGGATGATTTAATTAATTTGATAGGGACTTTAGATTTAGGAAAAACTAATATTAAAGATTATAAACTAGCTGTTGGACCGCAAAAAGCATATTCAATCGGGGTAGATTATAGGAGCAGTAAATATTGGTGGGTAGGAATAACTGGTAATTATTTGGCAGATAATTATATAGATATTTCAGCAATTAAAAGAACCGAAAGTTTCTTGCAAAATCCAGAGGGAGGTACTTTTCCAAATGCTTCTGAAGAGCAAGTGGCTATGCTTTTAACTCAAGAACGATTAACCCCTATTTACTTATTAAATCTTACTGGAGGAAAATCGTGGCGTATTTACAAGAGATATGTAAGTCTGTTTGCCAGTATTAACAATGTTTTTGATGTTACTTATAAAAGCGGCGGATATGAGCAGAGTAGAAATGCAAATTTCGGACAAGCATTTATAGATGTGCAGCGCGGTGCTCCGCAGTTTGGAAATAAGTATTGGTACGGCTACGGAAGAACCTATTTTGTAAACCTTGCAATAAGTTTTTAAGATGCAAAATCTAAAGAGAATAATAGCTTTTAGTTCTTTTATTAGCATTACTTTGATGCTGATTTTTGCGTGTGTAGCGGATGATGAGTACACGCCTCCAAAAGATAGTTGCATAGGAGAAATGCCTACCGTTAATATAACTTTTGAAGCAGTAAAAGTACTTTATAAGGGAGAAGTTTTACAAATTCAAGAGGAACTTATTATTGAAGGATATATAAACTCTTCAGATCTGACTGGAAATTTCTTCGGAAGTATACATTTTCAAAACCATCAAAGCAATCCAACGCAAGGTTTTCAGTTAGAACTGGATCTACAGGATTTATATTTGTTTTATCCTATGGGTCAAAAAATATACCTCAATTTAAAAGGACTCTATTTAGATAACAATAAAGGGACATTTAAACTGGGTGGAACCTTTTCGGCTTTCGGAAATTTATCTGTAGGGAGGTTGCCAGCTACAAAAATTAACGAGCATATTTTAGTTTCCTGTGATGCTGTTTCGGTAATTACTCCAAAGAAATATTTAATTTCAGAATTAGATTCTACCATGGTAAACACCTTGGTAACCTTGCAAAATGTAGAGCTAACTCCCGCTAGCTTATGCAGTACCTATGCTGAACCTCAAAAAGCTAAAACGCATATTTTAAAAGATTGCGAAGGCAATGAAGTATTTATGGAGAATAGCGGATTTGCAGATTTTCAAGCCGCATTATTGCCTCTTGGAAATGGAACTATTACAGGGGTTTTAACAAGAAATCAAAACAATTATATCCTTACCGTTAGAGATTTAGAGGATGTTAAAATGAATAATGTACGCTGTAGAGGTATTGAATATTATTGTGAAACGCCTATAGCAAATACCACTATCCAATCCATTAAAGAAATGTATAAAGAAACCTCAATAACATTAAAAGAGTCTTTGGTTATTAAGGGTGTAATTACTGCTAATGATAGTTCGGGGAATTTTTATAAGGAAATATATGTACAAGATGAGTCGGGTGGAATTAATATTAAAATTGAGGAAATAGCTCTTTTTGAAACTTTTCAATTGAATCATGAAATAACTATTGCGGTTAATGGAATAACACTTCATAAGGTAGATGGAGAATTTGTTTTAGGGGTTTTGAAGGACGATGCGTTTTCTGGCATTCAAGAGGAAGATTTTTATCGCTTTTTTTATCTAGGAGAAGAGACGCAGCATGTAACTCCAAAAGCTATTGAAATAAATGCTATTTCAGAAAAAGACCTTGGGAGCTTGGTGGCTATTGCTTCGGTGCAATTTATAAAAGAGTCAACTTTTGTAGTTAGTAATAAGGACACTAAAAGCGCAGTAACCGATTGTTTTGCAAATGAAATCTTTGTTTCTACTTCTAGAAGATTTAAAAATGGAGATTCGCTTCTACCTCAAGAAAATGGAATCATTATTGGTATTTTACAATATGATAAAAAGTATCAATTACGCATCCGAAGTCTAGAGGATGTTTTACAAATGAATACCGAAAGGTGTAATGTATTACAAAACGCTACCGAAATTAGTCTGGAAACTTTATTAATGGGGTTTGGAGAGACTTCCGAAGAGATAGTAGAAAACATAAAAATTAGAGGGATAATTACCTCCAATTATTCAACATTAAACCTTGAAGAAACTAAGGCTATAATGCAAAGTGGAGATGTTGGAATTGAATTGGAGTTTGATGCTCCGCATCAATTAAAGGTAAATTCTAAAATAGAAATTGCTTTACGAGGTTTGCGTATAAAAAAGAATAAAAATGGATTCTTGCTAACAAAGATTACTTCGGAACATATTTTAAGTAGTGTTGATGGAAATACAATTCAGCCAGAAATAATAGGCTTAGAGGCGTTTTTAACGGGGAACTATCAAAATAAATTAGTACAAATAAATAATTTTCAGTTTAAAGATCTTAATTCAACTTACGGAGGAGAAAATGAATTGACTAACTGTGAGGATCAATTTATTATTTCCATTTCAAAAACAGCTACTTTTTCCAATGCCTCGGTGGTAAAAGGTCGTGGAAATGTAGTAGGAATTCCCTTTGGCAACAATTTATATGTTAGAGATGCAATGGATTTTCAGTTTACAGATAGTTACGAAGATTGTTCGTTAAAAAACACGAGTACTAGTATTTTAATTTCAGAAATAGCCGACCCAGATAATAGTAACACTACCACAAATATGCGATTTATAGAACTTTTTAATGCAGGTAGTGAGCCTGTTAGTTTGTCGGGCTGGAGCTTACGTAGGTATACAAATTCTAATACCGAATTTACCGCAAGAAGTGTTATTGATTTAACAGGATATACTATGGCGCCCTTAAGTGCTTTTGTAATTGCGGCAGATGCGCTCTCTTTTGAAGTGGTTTATGGTTTTCCGCCAGATTTAGAAGGGGGTACTGGCGGTGCAGCAGATTCTAATGGTGATGATACTATGCATCTGGTAGATGGAAATGGGAAGGTGGTAGATGTATTTGGTGTTCCTGGAGAGGATGGCTCGGGCACCAATCACGAATTTGAAGATGGACGTGCTGTACGAAATACTACAGTTGTTAAAAATAATACGGACTATACATTTTCCGAATGGACCATTTATAATGATACTGGAGCCGATGGAACTATAAATGAACCTAAAACAGCACCTCAAGAATTTAACCCCAAAACCCGATAAAATAGGATTTCAAAATTAATGATGTAAAATAGTAACCCTGTAAATAGTAAATTATGAGCAAAGAGAATTATGAAACTAAGTTTAGCTTATTAAAAAGCATACCATTGGAAGAGGTAAAGAGAATAAACATGCCAGTAGATAGTTATTTGCAAGAGGCGGAGGACTTATATGTTTGGGCGCAAGAAGATAAAAGAGCGTTGGAAGCTGTGGGCTTGAATTGGATAATTTATATGGAAGATTTACCAGTTCGAGCAGGAGCACTTAGGCATGCACAATCTCTTTGGGTAAGCGAGCGCTATGGAAGAGAGGAAGCACGCAAGGAATGGGACTTACGGTCGCCAGACGCTTATGCCTTAAGAGAAGAGTTGTTAAATGCTTTTCGGTTTGCTTTTAGAGAACGAGAAGACCTATTAAGTCGTACCCAAGAGATTAGCACGGGTTTTGGACATGCAGATATGATTCAGGATTTAAGTGATCTAGCTTCTTTAGGGAATAAAAACCCTCAGGAATTAGAGAAAATTATGTTTGATATGGAACAGTTAACTACCGCCGAAACTACCGCAGCTACTATGGCAGATTTACTTGCTAGAGCTAATGAAACTAGGACAGATAATAGTGCAGAAAAGCTAATTATCCCTGCGGGAAGGGTGACAATGTGTGCAGGAGATCATAAAAGCTCCTCGGGAGCGGTAACTACCCCGGTAGGAGCTTCTTTTTTTACGGAGGAACGATTTTTCTAAATGAAGGATTTAGGTTTTTGGAGGTTTTGCGCTTATTTTCTATACATATAAATATTATGCTTATCCTAACGCAACCAAAAAGAAATAGGTTGTATATGTACGTTTAATTTACGTACTGTATTTTGCGAAGTACGTAAAATGAACGTACATTTGTATAAAAGAATGTGATGGCAACAGAAAAAAAAAATACTAAAAACGCAAGATTTGATACTCGTCTTCCTAAAGAACAAAAATTATTTTTTGAGAGAGCAGCTAGATTAGGAGGTTATAGAAATTTAACTGATTTTGTAGTTATAGCAGTTCAAGAAAAGGCTAAAGAGATAATATCGGAAAGAGAACGGGTAGTTGCTTCTCAAAAAGATAGTGAACTGTTTTTTGAAGCTGTATTAAATCCTAAAACACCAAACAAAGATCTTTCTAAAGCTGCGGATGAATTTAAAGCTCTTTTCACTTGATGAGTCAATTATCAGAACCTTTAAATTCTAAACATAAAAAATCTGAGTTTTCTTGTGGAAAGGAAATGTTAGACACTTACATTCAAAAACAAGCAAATCAAGATGTTAAAAGAAAGCTTTCTGTTTGTTTTGTAATTAACGAAATAGAAACTAATCTAATTAAAGGTTATTATACGTTGTCAAATACTAGCGTTTCTTCAGATTTTATTCCAAATCAAATACGGAATAAACTACCAAAGGCTTATAATTCAATCCCTGCAACTTTACTTGGAAGGCTAGCAATTGACAATAGATTTCAAGGGCAAGGAATTGGGAAGTATCTATTAATAGATGCCTTAAAGAGAAGTTACGAAATATCTAAAACTATTGCATCGTTTGCTGTGGTTGTTGACCCAATTGACCAAGATGCGGAAAATTTTTATAACAAGTATGGTTTTATAAAACTTCCAGATAGTGGAAAAATGTTTTTACCAATGAAAACGATTAGTCAATTATTTTAATAAAATACAAAGACAGATAAATTTGGTAAACAAAAAGTAGTTTTCTTAAACACTAATTTTATTAAAATTAAAAAATGACCAAACGTACCAAATTATTTCTATTTTATTTCCTACTTCTTTTGGTTTCATGTTACCTTTTTTTATCAGGAGTACTTAATTTAAGTCGTACTTTTTTAGGATTGGAAGTTCCAATAGGGAGTTTGTTGGCCTGGAGTATTCTTATTTTTTTACCAACCGTAATTTTCTACGGAAATAAGAGTATTTATAATCCAGTTAGGAAGTTTCATTTTTATTACCGTAATATTCTCTACTTCATTATAGCATTAGCCGTTTTATGGTTGTTTATTGGTTATGGATTTGCTGGAAATTGGCAGTTTAATTTTAAAGAGCAAGAGGTATTTGTAGGGAGTAGTAGAGCCGCCGCTTGTTTTTTGTATTTAACTATTGGAATTGTGGTGATACCAGTACTTACAGGAATTGCCTTACGGATTCATACTATTGTAATTGGAATTTTAAATCCTTCATAGAGGGTTTTATTCCCAAAGCTTCCTGAGTTTATCGAAAGGTTCTACGTCGAAAAGGATTCAATTTATTTCCTTTGAATACCTCGAGGTAGTTGCTTATCTATAGCATGCTACAAATAAACATTGCGTTGAAAGTAGTTAAAGGTTATCTGGATTAGTGCTTTTTTCAATTATAATTTAATACTATTGTTGTCCGATAAAGGTTAACGGAATTTATTGGACTCTACTTATATCAAGGTTTAAATGAGGTTTTCAAAATAGCCTCCTTGCTATTAATAAAAAAAAGATCTTAGTAATGTTATTTCTTTAAACTACTTATTTTATAATAGTTAAGATTTAGTCTTTGTTCTTTTTTCTTACAGCGAAGCGGTCTTGTATTTTTTCTCGAACATTAATGATTTAATACCTTAATTTTATACCATGGCACAGATATTAAACATAGCAGCTCTACAAACAACGTTGATTTGGGAGAATCCTGAAGCAAATAGAGCATTACTTCAAGATAAAATTAAGCTTGTAAATGAGGAAACCGATGTACTATTTCTTCCTGAAATGTTTACTTCTGGATTTACTATGAATGCAAGTTTGGTAGCAGAATCAATGAAGGGAGATTCTATAGAATGGCTGAAAAATCTTGCATCAGAGAAAAATATGGCAATTGGAGGGAGTCTAGTTATTGTAGAGAACGGCAATTTTTATAATCGTTTTGTATTTGTAACGCCTAATGGAAGTGTTGAGTATTATGATAAGCGACATACATTTACCTTGGCTGGAGAGCATGAAGTGTATGCTTCTGGAGAAAAAAAGCTAATTATAAATTATAAAGACTGGAAGATTTGTCCGCAAATATGTTACGATTTGCGTTTTCCTGTATGGGCAAGAAATGTAGAAGATTATGATGTGCTTGTATATGTAGCAAATTGGCCTAAAAAGAGAATAAAAGCTTGGGATGTTTTATTGCAAGCCCGCGCTATTGAGAACATGAGTTATTGCATGGGGGTAAACCGTATAGCATTGGATGGAAATGGCTACGAATATACAGGGCACTCTGCAGTGTATAACCCCCTTGGGGAGGAGTTGATCCATACAAAAAGTGACGAAACTATCTATGCAACCCTGCATAAAAACGAAATTGATACGTACCGAAACGGACTTAAATTTTTAAATGATAGAGATCAGTTTACTGTAAAGTAAAAGTCTGCTCTATTTCCCAATTGGCTCTTAATTCAACCGATTCTGGATAGTAACTAATTCGTTCTGGTTGAATTTTTTGTAAGTAGTTTCCTGTGTCCCATCTTCCATTCCCATTACTATCGTGAATTACACGAATTAGATAGGTGGCTGGATCGATGTTTCTAAACTCATAAGAAGCTTTTTGTTCTTCAATAAACATTTCTTGTTTAACAACCCCGCTATTGTCTGTTAGTTGAAGAATAATAGGGTATTGGTCTACATTTTTTAAATTCACACGTAAACTTCCTAAATCTGCTAGGTCTTTTGTGGAAACTGAATAATTTAAAGTATCGTTTACCTCTCCATAAAAATCTGTAATAGCACCTGGCAGCATAGTAACTCTGTATTTCTGACCTACATCTGAATCCCATTTTAGATTGAAAATATTATTTTTTTCATCTAAAATAGAAGTAAAATCAACATTGGTAGAGTCTTTATCTAACACATTTATAAGCTCCTTATTGTAGGTTTCCATTGGGGTGGAGGTATGAATTTTTAAAGTATCGTTTATACTAAACCCTTTATTTAATTGCGCCACTACAAGGGTGTCTGCATACATTTCTTTTATACGTACGGTAAAAGTGTCAATTGTTTTGGTGTTTCGTACTTCAAAAACTAAAGAATCGGTTTCAAAAGGTGTGAAAAAGTAATTAAGAGTATCTTTTTCAAGATCTGGAAATGTACGGGATGAATAATCTTCGGGTTTATCGGATAAGAGTTTTATTTCCATCCCTTTTGGATTTCCTTCATATCCAAAGTAAATTTTATTTTTTGCAATTAAAGAAGGTCTTGCAGCTTTAAATTCTGGGACCTCTTTAAAAAGGTTGAGTCCGTAAATTGAATCGCTTGGAATTTTAATAAAATGGTCAATATATCCTATTTTATCTTTTTTTGGGTCAAATTTGTAGTTTCCAGCCTCGTCTTTTAATGCAATAAGTCTGTAGGTTCCTTCTTTTAGATTTGTAAGTCTATAATTTGTAGAACTGTCCAGTGTATTGGTAATATAATTTGGTGGTTTTTGGTAAATTACAGAGTCGGTATATGCAGAATCTACTTCATAAAGCATTACCGAAATAAAAGAATCTGGCTTTTTTAGTACCGCATCAATAACAAACCCTTCAAGCTCTAGAGAATCAATATAGGAGCCTGTGGAAAACACATAGTTAAAGTATGAATATGGATTTGCTTCATTATTATCCACCACACTTTGTCCAAAGTTAAAAACATAGGTGGTGTTTTCTGTTAGGGTATCTTGAATTTCAATTTCCAAGTATTTACTAGCGCCAGATTGCGGATAAATGTATGGAGTGTTTTTTAATGGAGGCGAGACAATAAGCTGCTTTTGTAAGTCTTTTAATTTGATATATTCATCAAAATTAATTCTGATTTTTTCAGCAGAAAAATTTGTAGTGTAGTTTTCTGGACTAGAAGAAGTTATTCTTGGAGGATCTAAATCCTTCGGACCACCTTCTGGGGTACCTCTTCTAGCGCAGTTTATTAAACTGAATAATAGTGTAAAAAATAGAATATAACTTAAAAGATTCTTAGTTTTCATCAAGCCCAATTAAAGCTGCAAATTAACGATTATTTTTAGTAACGTTGAAATTAAGATGTAATTGCAATAGTGATAATACTAAATTTTATATTTAATTCTTTAGGGAAAGCACGTACGCAACTTTCTAATGTAGCTCCAGTAGTAATAACATCGTCTACAATTAAAATATGTTTATTATTTAAAGGAATGTTTTTGTTATATAAAAACTGATTCCCAATGCTCAATGCTCGTTGATTTCTATTTTTTGAAGTATGCGTTTTTGAGTATTTAACATTACTAACAATTTCTTCTGAATAAATAGCATCTATACAATTGGCAATTTCAATTCCAAAGTTGCTCACTTGATTATATCCACGCTCTTTTAATTTTTTTTTATGAAGCGGAACAGGAATTACATAATCAATATTTTTAAATCTATTGGAAACCAATATTTCATGTCCTACCCATTTCCCGAACATCGTTCCGATTTCTTGATGTCCTTTATATTTTAGATGATGAATAAGTTGTTTACTGATACCTTTTTTGTAATATCGTATAAATGAGGCGGCATTTTCAATTTTTATACGACCATATAAAAATTTTTCGGTAAGATTATCGTTCTCATTAATAAATTGAGTAAGTGGTAATTGGTGTCGGCATGAAACGCAAAGCACAGCGTCGTTGAAGCCTATAATTTCGGAACACCCTAAACAAGTGTTGGGAAAAAATAAATTTTGAAGATCATTTAGTATCTTTACGCCCTTAATCAATTATGATAGTTGTAGTTATATTCAAATCTAACTAATTTAAATGAGTGCTCAAAAAAAGCAGTTTGGACAAAAAATAATATTAGGAGTTTTACTATTGTGTATTGCAGCACTTACAGGGTTTTCTTATTTCAATTATGTTGAAAGTGAGGAGAAAGTTTCCTTTTTAGAGAATGCAAAAGGAATGATAGTGGAAGATTTAGAGAGTATTGAAAATGATTTGAATACCTTGGCTAAAGAAAATGAGAGTCATATTAAAGAGATTGATTATAGCAGGAGGCGGATAGCCATGCTAAAAGACTCCATTAAGTTATTGGAAGTAGATTATCAAATTTTGGGACGCTACAGAAGAGAATTAGCAGAAATAAGAAAAGAAAATAAATACCTTCATCAAGTTGCAGACTCTATAAAGCAACAAAATTTCTTGCTTTCAAAAGAAATAGACAGTACCAAATTACGATATATAGAACTGGAGCGTTATTCTAATGCACTTAAAAGTGCTAACGAGAATTTAACACAATTTACCGATTCTTTAATCAATGAAAACATTGAGCTTTCCAAACAAATAGATAAAGATCCAGCTTTAAAGGTTTCGGCTTTAGTGGGAATTGCCTATAAAGCAAGAAGCAATGGAAAAGTAATTGAGACAAACAGAGCGAATAGGGCAGAACGACTTCGGGCATGTTTTAATATAGCACCAGGAACCCTTTTACAACCTGGCGAAAGAATTTTTTATGTACAGTTTATAGATCCTAAAAATCAGATTCTAGGAAGTAGAGCAGCAGTTACATATAAAAATAAGAAACTTATATACAGTAAAAAGATTGTTGTAGACTATGAAAATAAGCCTATGGGAATCTGTGATTATATCATTGTTAAAGACCTCGAAATGGAAGGCGATTACCGAGTGAATGTGTTTTACAAAGAAAATTTACTGGCTTCTACAGTTTTTAAGCTGAAATAAAATTCTAATTCTCCTAAAAAGTATATTTTTGCGTCATGGCAAATCAAGACGATCAATTTAAGAAAGTAATATCTCATGCTAAGGAGTATGGGTATATTTTTCCTTCAAGTGAAATATATGACGGATTAAGTGCAGTATACGATTATGCACAAAATGGGGTAGAACTCAAGAAAAATATTCGAGAGTACTGGTGGAAAGCAATGGTGCAAATGCATGATAATATTGTAGGAATAGATGCTTCTATTTTAATGCATCCTACAACATGGAAGGCGTCTGGACACGTAGATGCTTTTAACGACCCGTTAATAGATAATAAAGATTCCAAAAAAAGATACCGCGCCGATGTTTTGGTGGAAGATTATGTAGCCAAAATAGAAGCTAAAGTTGAAAAGGAAATTGCAAAGGCTGAAAAACGCTTTGGAGATTCTTTTGATAAGGAACAATTTGTGGCTACCAATCCGCGGGTAGTAAAATATAATGAAGAGGCACAAGCAATTTTAAAACGCCTTGGACAATCTTTAGAAAAAGAAGATTTAGTAGATGTAAAAGCACTTATTGAAGAGCTTGGAATTGCAGACCCAGAAACTGGAAGTAAGAATTGGACAGAAGTAAAACAATTTAACTTGATGTTTGGGACTAAACTTGGGGCTTCTGCTGAGTCGGCTATGGATTTATACTTACGACCAGAAACGGCACAAGGAATTTTTGTAAACTTCTTAAACGTTCAAAAAACTGGACGAATGAAGATTCCTTTTGGGATTGCGCAAACAGGAAAGGCTTTCCGTAACGAAATAGTGGCGCGTCAGTTTATTTTCCGTATGCGTGAGTTTGAACAAATGGAGATGCAATTTTTTATCAAGCCAGGAACACAAAAAGAATGGTATGATTACTGGAAAGAAACCCGTTTGAAATGGCATATGTCTTTAGGAATGGGAGAAGAGAACTACCGTTTCCACGACCATGAGAAATTAGCGCATTATGCAGATGCAGCTTCAGATATTGAGTTTAGATTTCCATTTGGATTTAAAGAATTGGAAGGAATTCATTCTCGTACAGATTTCGATTTGGCGCAGCATGAAAAATTCAGCAATAAAAAATTACAATACTTCGATCCAGAAGAAAATAAAAGTTATGTACCCTATGTATTAGAAACTTCTATTGGTTTAGATAGAATGTTTTTAGCAGTATTCTCAAACTCTTTGGTAGAAGAAGAATTGGAGAATGGATCTACAAGAACAGTTTTAAAATTACCATCGGTATTGGCGCCTACAAAAGTGGCAATATTACCATTGGTTAAAAAGGATGGATTGCCAGAAGTTGCAAAAGAAATATTTGAAGATCTTAAATGGGATTTCAATGTAACTTATGATGAGAAGGATGCTGTAGGAAGACGCTACCGTCGTCAAGATGCTGCGGGAACTCCATTTTGTGTTACTGTAGATCATGATACTTTGGAAAACAACACGGTTACTATTAGACACCGAGATACCATGGAGCAAAAACGTGTTAAAATAGAAGAGCTTCGAGGTATTGTAGCTCAGGAAGTAGACATAAGAAATTGGTTATTGAAGACTAAATAAATTCTAAATAGACTATTTATTTTATAACATTTAACTCCAAATGTCAGGAGCTTGTCGAAGACAGTTCGCACCTAGGAACATATAAGCTTCGACAAGCTCAGTTTGACATTCTCAATTAAAGTAGTAGTGAGTGTGTAGAGCTGTTCTTGAGAATGATTTTCACCTCCTTTGGTTTTGCCACAGAAATCAGTTTGATAGCTACAAATTGTTTTTATAGATGATATATTAACTTCAAACTTCCGTAATAATTAATGGGTAATCCAGGGTAATAATATCTTGGAGCTGCGTTTCCAAATCCTACAGCATTTATTAAAATTGAGGAAGCGTATTTTTCGTTAAACACATTGTTTATTCCACCACTAATTTCTGCACTAAATTTATCAGAAAGTATAGCCTTATAACCTCCTTTTAGATTGATTAAATTATAAGCATCACTAGATAAAGAGTTTTCGTCGTTCATGGGCATAGTTCCAACATGCTGGTAGGTAGTAGTATAATAAATTCCCTTGATATGCTTTAATTGAAAACCACCATTAATCAAATTTTTTGGAACTCCTGTAAGGTCATTTCCTGAATAATCGTTGCTGTTATCTATAAAATTTTCAAATTTATGATGATTAAAAGTTGCATTTATATAGGGCTGAAGCGTAATTGTTTTTGAGAGATTAGTTAGATAGTTTAAAGAGAATTCAACGCCTTTGTGAGAAGTTTTACCTGCATTTCTTCCTATATATTGATCTTCTCCTGTACGGTTGGCAACCAATAAATTCTTAACATCCATATAATAAAAAGCAGCTTTGAATTTTAGGGTTTTATTGAAAAAGTAATTCTCTGTTCCTATCTCATAATTAATTCCAGTTTCAGGTCCGATATCTTCGTTTATAACGCCTTCTGGTGTTAATGTTTCTTCAAGGTTAGGAAAGGAAAACCCGTAACTTATATTGGTAAATAGCTGATTATTCTCTGAGAAATGATAGTTTAAATTTAAACTAGGAGCCCAGATGTCATCAAAGTCTCGTTTTGCATTTTTGTTAGCAGTTCCTTCATTATAATAATCTCTAAAATTATAAGCAGTAGTATTGTAATTAAGCCCAACTTCTACCACAAGTTTTTTAAAATACATACTAAAAGTCCCGAAGGCATTTAGCCGATTTCTGTATTCCTTGTTGTCGCTTAAAACGTTTCCTTCCAAGCTTCCTTGGTTATTATTTTGTTCGTATAAGTTTTCTATTGTAGCCCAGTTATAAGTGTCTGCATACAACTCAGCGCCAGCCGAAAATTTGTTTTTAAAAGGGAGTGTAGTTATGCTTCCGTTGAAAAGAGTTCTAAAACCATAGCTGTTTGTAAATTCATCTAAAATATTAAAAGGACGAGGTTCATAATGATCCAAGTAAGAATAAAAAACAGTAGTTGTATTTGTAAAATTAGCAGAGAAATTGTGTTGAAAAGAAAGTCCTAGGGTGGTTAATTTATTGTCTTCATAGCCTTGTGCTTCTTTCCAATTATTGGCAGCTCTTTTGGGGTCTTCTTCAAAATCGGTAGCATTGATAGAGCTGGCAATTTGCGCATTGTAATCGAGTTGATTAATTAAGATTTTTAAGCTGTTATTGTCGTTAAAATTATACCCCATATCTAAAAGGATATTATTTCTTTTATAGTTGCTATTTTCCCGATATCCATCGGTTTCCAAATGGTCAGAGAGGATATTTAGATAAAATTTATCATCTCGATAACCTGCCTGAAAACTATTTTTTAAGAGTCCGAATGAGCCAGTTGTAAAGCGGTTTGAAAAAGTAGTTTTATGGTTCTCTGGAAGTTTTGTTTGGAATAAAAGAGCGCCTCCTAAGTTAGTACCATAAATAGTTGCTTTTGGACCTTTTATAATTTTAATATGTTCAAGACTTTCAGGATCATAGATATTAAAAGATGTTTCTCCTACTCCACTGGTAATTGGAATTCCATTAAAGTATGCTTGGATTTTATTGGTTCCATAAGGAGTTCTAGCACCCATTCCTCTTACGGTAAGTCGGTTTGTATTTAGAGCACCAGAAAAAACATGAACACTTGGTGTTTCGTTTAAAACGGTGGTAATTTCTGTTGGAGCATACCGTTCAATATCTTGATTGCTAATTGCGTCGATAGGGAGGATAAGCGAATTGTTTTGAACTCGTTTGGACTCTAAAATAACTTCTGTTAAAGTATCGTTTTTCTTTTCTTGAGCAATTATAATATTAACAAAAATCAGAAAAAGTAGGGTGATTTTTTTCATGATGTAAAAATATGGATTTGAAATTTTGTAATAAACAGGATGAATCAAAATCTATCAAGAAAATTATGCTTTAAACTTTTCGGTACTTACTTCTATGTTTATATTAAATATTATTTGTTGACCGATAAAAGCAGACAGCGTTTATTGCATTCCAAATATATCAAGGGTTAATAGAGGTTTTTAAAATAGCCCCCACCTTTGCTATTAAGAAAAATGAATAAAAAGAGGAGTTTAGTAATGATGTTTCTTTAAACTACTCATTTTGTAATAGTTAAAATTTAGTCTTTGTTCTTTTCTTTTACAGCGAAGCAGTCTTGTATTTTTACTCGGACATTAATGATTAAATATCCTTATTTTAGCTTTTTTATCATTAATGTCATTTATTTTTTTTAAATGAAGGGGAAAGTTTAAATGACTTTATTATACAACAATAAAATATACAAATGAAAATTATCTCTTATAACGTAAACGGAATACGTGCAGCAATTAAAAAAGGTTTTTTAGAGTGGTTGCAATCTGCAAACCCAGATGTAATTTGTTTGCAGGAAATTAAAGCTAATAAAGAACAAATTGACTTATCGGTTTTTGAAGAAGCAGGATATCCTTATCATTATTGGTATAGTGCGCAAAAAAAAGGATATAGTGGGGTGGCTATTTTATCAAAAACACAACCCAATAACGTTACTTACGGAACAGGAATTGATTATATGGATTTTGAAGGTAGGAATATTCGAGCCGATTTTGATACATGTTCAGTAATGAGTTTGTATTTGCCATCTGGAACCAATATTGAGCGTTTGGAGCATAAGCTGAAGTATATGGACGATTTTCAAACGTATATTAATGCTTTGAAAAATGAAGTTCCAAACTTGGTTGTTTGTGGAGATTATAATATTTGTCATGAAGCTATAGATATCCACGATCCTATTAGAAATGCTAAAGTCTCTGGGTTTCTTCCGGTAGAGCGTGAGTGGATTGGAAACTTTATAGATAGCGGTTTTATAGATAGTTTCCGTCATTTTAATAAGGAACCAGATAATTACAGTTGGTGGAGTTACCGAGCAAATGCACGGAATAATAATAAAGGATGGCGAATAGATTACAATATGGTAGCCAAACCATTACAAGAAAAATTGAAAAGAGCCGTTATATTACCAGAAGCTAAGCATAGCGACCATTGTCCTATTTTAGTGGAGATTGAAGATTGAGCTTTTCAATTGAAAGAGAATACTATTGTTTAAAATAAATACTTTCAAAAGCATATAATGATAAAAAAGATTTTTATAGGATTTCTATTTTTAGGACTTGTTACTTCTTGTGTGTCCTCAAAAGTTTACAACGATCTGCAAAGTAAGTACAATGCGTTAAAAGATCAGAAAGACGATTTTGAAATCGAAAATCAAGAATTAAAGTCGGCTAACAATCGTTTAGAAAACGATTTAGACCAGCTTCAAAAGCAATATGATGATGCAGTTGCAGAACGCAATCAGTTAAGGCAAGATTATGAAGCGGCAAAAAATAATCTTGCAAATTTAGAAGAATCGTATAAGGCATTAGAAACAAATAGTAGTGCTGCTATTGCTGCAAATTCAGAAAAAAACAGAGAGCTATTAAAGCAGTTAGAAGAGAAGGAAAAGGCGTTGGCTGCTGAAAATGCTCGGTTAGAAACTCTGAAGCAACAATTAGAAGCCCGTTCTCAAAGAGTAGCAGAATTGGAAGGGTTGATTGCTGCAAAAGATGCCGCTATGAAGAATTTAAAAGATGCTATTTCTCGTGCATTATTAGATTTTGAAGGAAAAGGATTAACGGTGGAGCAACGAGATGGAAAAGTATATGTTTCCATGGAGAATAAATTATTGTTTCAAAGCGGAAGTTGGGCAGTAAATGCAAACGGACGCAAAGCTGTACAGCAATTAGGAACAGTTTTAGCGCAAAACCCAGATATTAATGTGCTTATTGAAGGACATACCGATAATGTACCTTATGGAGGTAATGGTGCTTTGAAGGATAATTGGGATTTATCTACCAAAAGAGCTACTTCTATAGTGCAGATTTTAGAAGAAAATAAGCAGATTGATCCTTCAAATTTAACAGCGGCGGGACGTGGAGAATTCCTACCTGTTGCAAGTAACGAAACTACAGAAGGGAAAGCTAGAAACCGTAGAATAGAGGTTATTTTAACGCCAAAATTAGATGAGGTTTCTAAATTGCTTAATGATATTTAATTCCTCAAAGCGGGTTTAATTACCTAGAGCCTGTTCTGATTTTATGTAAGGATTTTGCATTGAAATGAGTTAGGTTTGTTTCCTTTTAATACCCATGAGATTACCCCTAGCTAGTAGAGAACAAGCAATTACTATAGGGGCCATTGTTGGTATTAGTACTTATTTTTTAGTCAACAAAGGTTTCTTTTATAACCTCTTTGCAATTTTCAATTTCTGCTTCGGTTAGGTTTTCAAAAATTCGGATTATCCTGATTTTGTCAACTGTCCGAATCTGGTCAATTGCAATCATTCCTTTTTTCCCGTTGTGTTTGACCGAAACTCTTGTTGGATATTTTTTTAAATTAGTAGTCATTGGAGCAAGAACTATTGTGTTTAGATGCTTGTTAATTTCATTTGGTGAAATGATTACACAAGGTCTAGTCTTTTTAATTTCGCTTCCAATGGTAGGGTCAAGATTGACAAGAACAATTGAGTATTGTTTTAGATCCATTCCTCAAGATTTTCGTCCTCGAAAACATCGTCCATAAGTAGCTTGTCATCTCCGTTTTCACTCATTCTTTTAAATTCTTTTTCCCAATTTTTTCTAGGTAAATCAATTGGTTTCAAGATTATTTGTTCCTTTTCGAGAATAAGTTCTACTTTGTCCTTTATGTTATATTTCTCCAAGATGGTCTTGCTCAAACGGAGTCCTTTTGAATTTCCGATTTTAATTATTGATATTTCCATAATTTCTTAAATGTTATTACAAGGTAAGTACATTTTGTTGAAACATCAAAATTTGTTCTGTATTAATGCCAACAACGCCATAAATATACTTGGAAAGGCTTGCGTAATTAAAGTAGTCTCTTTAACTCCTCAAAGCGGGTTTAATTACCTAGCGCCTGTTTTGAGTATGCCTAAAGATTTTGCATTGAAATGAGTTAGGTTTATTTCTTTTAAATACCCGTGAGCCTGCAACGAAGGAATTGATTAAGGCTAAAAGATATGTGCCAGTATGCTTATTGAATTGCTTAGAGGCTTCCCGACCGCCGTGAAGCACTGCAGAGGTGCGGGGAAAGCATACCAATCCCTGCAGAAAGGGTAACAAGCCCTGCAGGAAGGGCGACAATCTCATAAGGAAGGATAACAAACCCCGGAGGAAGGGTAACTTACCCTGCAGGAAGCATTTTTTTTGGTGCAGGAGCATTTTCTTTAGTGGTTTCTTTAAATTTTAGCCACAGATACACAAATACACAGATGTTTTCATGATAGCTATGTTTAGTCTTTTCTCTTTATTCTTTCAGCGAAGCGGTCTTGAATCTTTGTTCTTTCAGCGAAGCGGTCTTGAATCTTTGTTCTTCCAGCGAAGCGGTCTTGAATCTTTTTTCTTTCAGCGAAGCGGTCTTGAATCTTTGCTCTTCCAGCAAAGCAATCTTTCACTCAATTATTTTTAAATAACATACATCAATAATTCCAAACTTTGGATTTTGTATTTTTGATAAGATTTCAAAAGGGAAGTAAGAAAATCCTTTTTAGGAATCTTCTTTTATTATAAAAAATTGCAATATCAAAGCCCATAATAGGCATTTGATAGGAAATGGTTGGTACTAACCAACATAATTATAGTATTAGAAAACAATTAATTGTGAAAATTTGAATAAATGAAATATAAAAAACTACCAAATACAGCTATTGACGTAAGTAGAATTTGCTTAGGAAGCATGACATGGGGGAAGCAAAATACAGAAGAGGAAGGGCATAGACAGATGGATTATGCGGTAGAAAAGGGCGTTAATTTTTTTGATACAGCAGAATTGTATGCTATTCCGAAGGAAAAAGAAACGCAAGGAAGTACAGAAACCATTATTGGGAATTGGTTTAAAAAAACAGGAAAACGAGAGGATATATTTTTAGCTTCTAAAATTGCTGGGCCACCAGAGTTTAATGAACATTTTATTAGAGAGGAAGGTTTTACTGAGGCTGCTTTTGATGATGCTATCCATACAAGTTTAAAAAGACTACAAACAGATTATATCGATTTGTATCAATTACATTGGCCTGACCGAGCTACAAATTGTTTTGGGCAGCGAGACTATGTGCATGATGAAAATGAACAATGGGAAGATAATATTCAGCAAATCCTTCAAATTTTAGAAGGATATATTAAACAAGGAAAAATACGCTATATCGGACTCTCAAATGATGTGCCTTGGAGTGTGATGCGTTATTTGGAGGAGCATAAATTTAATGGACTCCCTCGTATTGCAACCGTTCAAAATCCTTATAATTTATTGAACAGAACTTATGAAATAGGGTTAGCAGAAATATCTATGCGTGAAAATGTAGGGTTATTGCCGTATTCTCCATTAGGGTTTGCTAGACTTACCGATAAGTATATTGAAAATAAAGGGATTGAAGACGCACGATTAACGCTATTTCCAGAGATGGCTAGGTATAATGGAGAGCGTTCTCTAATAGCTACTCAGAAATATTATAATTTGGCTAAAAAGTACAATATGTCTTTGGCAACATTGGCGCTTGCCTTTATAAATGCACAACCCTTTGTAACGAGTACTATTATTGGAGCTACTAAAATGGAGCAGTTGGAAGAAAATATAGCTAGTATTAATGTTGATTTAGACGAAGAAATTCTTTCAGAAATAAATAAAATCCATAATGAGATTCCTAATCCAGCACCATAATACAAGGAACGTAATATAGAAGAAGTGTTAAGGAGTAGTCTAAAAAGTAATTTATAGTTGTTATCCTGAACTTGTCAAGGAGCTTGTTTATTAATACTCAAAAAATCCTTCGACAAGTTCAGGGTAACACATAAAGTTTTTATGGTAATTACAATTTAGTCTTTACGCTGTTTTTTACAGCTAAGCGGTATTGTTTCTTTGTTCAGACACTACTAGTTATTAATCTACTTTTCTAAAAGTAAGGTTATTCTCTCCAGAAGTAAGCGTAAGGATAAGGTTTTTGTATGTAAAGCTGAATTTTTTATTATTAACAGCATCTAGAAAATTGGTTTCTAATTCGGCGTTTGGACAAGCCATTTTTGTACTCATTAACTCTCCAATTGCAAGGGAATCTTTTTCTACTACTAAAGTCCCATTAATTCTATTGCAACCACTAAAGCCAAATACTTTTCCGCTACGTAAATTAAACTCTAAATTTGGGCGCTTCATGCTCTTATCTACAGGTTTCCCATTCATAGTTTCTAGTGCCCAAATGTCGTTTAAACGATAGTCGCCTATATATTTCCCGCAGCCTTTAAAGTCATTATAATCTTGCATTTCATCTGTTTTTGTGCTAACTGTCACTTTATATGAAAAAGATTCGCCATTTTCTGTTTCACAAGATTCTTTAAAGATGGTAACTTGTAATAGTCCAGCTTCTGTTTCTGCTGAATAATTAACGGCGCTAACATCTTGTGGAATCCGAGCTTCTGGAACTGGAGTGCTTATTTTTTTAGGATTGTCTAAAGAGGTAAACGTCATAGATTTATCAAAGTCGATAAGTAAACTCCATGAAGGATTTTCTCCCGAAGCAATAAAATCTATTCCCTGTGGGATAGCCTCTTCTTTTTTCATAGGAGTTTCTTTTGCTGTGTTCTCTTCAGCTGTTTTTGCTTCTTCTTTCTTTTTAGCGTCATTACAAGCTGTAAGTGTAAGTAAAGAGATTCCTATTAATATTATTTTTTTCACATGAATAAATTTAAGTTAAACAATAGATTTTAAGTTTATTATATAATTAAGTATTGTTGTCTGATAAAGGTTAACGGAATTTATTGGACTCCACTTATATCAAGGTTTAATGAGGTTTTATACATTTATTTTTAATCCCTTATAGAGGGTGTAATTCCCCAAAGCCCGTCCTGAGTTAGCTTATTTATTCAAATAAAAAAGCAACAACATCTTCAATTTTTGAAACGCGACGAATATTTATTTGAGGATTTTTTATAGATAATTTATTTAGTTTAGATACAAAAATAGTAGAAAAACCTAGTTTCTCGGCTTCTAATATGCGTTGTTCTACTCTTTGAACAGGTCTTATTTCTCCTGCCAATCCAATTTCAGCAGCAAAACAAAAATCTTTTTCTATGGCAACATCTTCATTACTAGATAATATTGCAGCTACTACTGCAAGGTCGATAGCAGGTTCTTCAATAGAAATTCCTCCAGTAATATTTAAGAAAACATCTTTGGCACCAAGTCTAAAACCAGCTCTTTTTTCTAAAACAGCTAGCAGCATATTAAGGCGCTTTACATTATATCCTGTGGTGGTGCGCTGCGGAGTACCATAAACTGCGGTACTTACCAATGCTTGAACTTCAATCATTAATGGTCGCATTCCTTCAAGCGTAGCAGCAATTGCTGTACCGCTAAGTTCTTCTTCAGTTTTAGAAATTAATATTTCTGATGGATTGCTAACTTCTCGTAAACCTTTTCCAAGCATTTCGTATATCCCAAGTTCTGCTGTAGATCCAAAACGATTTTTTAAGGCTCGCAAAATTCTGTAAACATGATTTCTGTCGCCTTCAAATTGGAGCACAGTGTCTACCATATGCTCGAGAATTTTTGGCCCAGCAATATGTCCATCTTTGGTAATATGTCCAATTAGAATAACAGGAGTATTGGTTTCTTTAGCAAATTTTATAAGTTCTGAAGTACACTCGCGAATCTGACTTATACTTCCTGCTGAAGATTCTATATAGTCTGTGTGCAATGTTTGAATTGAGTCGATAATTAAAATATCGGGCTCTGTAGTTTCAATTTGCTTAAAAATATTTTGCGTTTTTGTTTCTGTGAGGATGTAGCACTGCTGGCTATCAGGGAAAATTCGTTCTGCCCTCATTTTTATTTGTTTCTGACTCTCTTCTCCAGAAACGTATAATGTTTTAAAAGGAAGATGCAATGCAATTTGTAAGAGCAAGGTGCTTTTTCCAATTCCAGGTTCCCCTCCAAGTAAAGTTACAGAACCAGGAACAATACCACCTCCAAGGACACGGTCAAATTCTAATCCGCCAGAAGACATTCGCATTTCCTGCGAACCATCAATCTCTTGAATGCGTAATGGTTTAGCTGTTCTTTTTGAGGAAGTATCTGTAGGCTTCCATCCTTTCTTTTCTTCTTTTTGAACAACTTCTTCTACTAGCGTATTCCATTCTTTGCAAGAAGAACATTGCCCTTGCCATTTTGCGTATTGCGTACCACAATTTTGACAAAAAAAAGTTGTTTTGACCTTTGCCATTATACTATAAATTTTAAAGTTGAAAGGTACAAAGATTTTTGGTTAGTATTTTTTTATTGTTGTCCGATAAAAGTTAACGGAATTTATTGGACTCCACTTATACCAAGGTTTAAAACAGATTTTCAAAATAGCTACCTTACTATTAATAAAAATGAATAAAAAGAGGAGTTTAGTAATATTGTTTCTTTAAACTCCTTATTTTGTGATAGTTAAAATTTGGTCTTTCTTCTTTTCTCTTAAAGCGAAGCGGTCTTGCATTTTTACTTGGACATTAATGGTATTTTTTAGGAAATGAGGTATAAGAGTTTAGTAAGGACTTATAAGTGTATTTGTTTTACCTGAAAAAATGTATTAAAAACTGCTCCCAAGTATACACTTGTGTGTAAATTTTACACACTTATGTAAAATCAATTTTTCCGTAAGTGTCTGTTTTTCAGTGAAATTGGAATTGGTATCAATGTTGGTTATGGTATAGGGAACAAAATTATACCCTATGGAACAATCAATATTAAAAGAATCAACCGAAGACTCGATACAGGAATCTAAAAATCGTATCGAACGATTTATTTCAAACTCATCATCATCTTTCATTTTAGTAGGTACATTTTTACTAATGCTTGGTGCGGTATCTTTATTCTTTATTCTAGCACCCTATTTTGAAAGAATTCACCTAGAAAGAATGAGTTCTACTTGGGGGATTGTTTTGATGATTATTGGTTTTTCATTACTTACCATAAAGCTTAGTTTTATAACCTATATTTTATTTTTATATCTGAAATATAAAGTTGTTAAGCCAGTTTCAGATTCAGAATTGCCACTTTGTACGGTAATTGTTCCTGCTTATAATGAAGGAGAGTTAGTTTACAAAACTTTAAAAAGTTTGGTTGCTAGTGATTATCCAGAAGAGAAACTGCAAATTATTTCTATAGACGATGGGAGTCAAGATAACACTTGGGAGTGGATGAAGAAGGCTCAAAATGAATTAGGAAATCGTGTTTCTATTTATCAGCAACCAGAAAATAGAGGAAAAAGACATGCATTATACCGTGGATTTAAATTGGGAACAGGAGATGTTTTTATAACTGTAGATAGTGATTCTATAGTTTTAAAAGATACCTTGAGAACTATGGCGAGCCCATTTGTTGTAAATCAAGATTGTGGTGCAGTTGCAGGAAATGTTCGTGTGTTAAATAGTAAAAAAGCACTTATTCCAAGGATGTTGAATGTAAGTTTTGCCTTTAGTTTTGAGTTTATTCGTTCGGCACAAAGTAGTTTAGGTTCTGTTTTATGTACGCCAGGAGCATTGTCTGCCTACCGTAGAGAGGCTGTATTTAATTGTCTACACGATTGGATTAACCAGACTTTTATGGGGGAAGTTTCTAAAATTGGAGAGGATCGTGCTATGACAAACATGATATTGAAACAAGGATATAAAGTATTGTTTCAACGTAAGGCATATGTGTATACTAATATTCCAGAACGTTATAAAAACTTATATAAAATGTTTATTCGTTGGGAAAGAAGTAATGTTCGAGAGAATATTGCAATGAGTAGATTTGCTTTTGGAGATTTTAGAAAAGGAGCTAAAGGTGGAACTAGAATATTATTATTGAATCAATGGTTAAAAATGGTATTGGCATACCCTGCAATAATATTAATGTTATATTTTGTAGTGTCATACCCAGTATTGTTTCTTAGTTCAACATTAGCAGGTATCATGGTTTTTTCAAGTATGCAGGCTTTCTTTTATGCAAAAAAACACAGTTTGTCTGAAGCTTTTTGGGCATATCCATATAGTGTGTTTTATGCTTTTACTTTATTCTGGATTACTCCATATGCAATTGTAACTGCTGGAAGAAGTGGGTGGTTAACCAGAGATTTAACTAAAAAGCAATTAAAAGAGCAACGTGTGGTTGCAATAACCTCTTAATTAAAAATACTTAATAGTCCATATATATTTAAATGAGAAACGTTCATCTGGAATAATCTAGATGAACGTTTTTTTTGTGGAATTATTTTGAAGATTTATCTACTTGAATTCTTTCGTATTAAAATGTTTTTATAATGAAGGTAATCTAGTACTATAAAAATAATTATCTTGATATCGAACATAAAAAACCTATAAATTAGATGAATAAAAGCTATCTAGATTACGCTAATTATAATATTTGGGCAAATAATAGATTGATTAACGATTTAGCATCTCAAGAAGATAAGATTTTAAACCATGAGTTTATTGGGAGCTTTCCAACAATTCGTGCTACTATTTTGCACATTTGGTATGCGGAAACTGGTTGGTTGTCTCGGATGCAAAATGGCGAATGGTCTGTAGATAAAGTTGTAAATTTCTCTGAGGATACTAATGTACTTTTTAATAAATGGAAGGATACTTCTTTAAAATTTAAAGAATTTGTAGAAACAGCAGATTTGGAAAATGAAATAAAATTTGAACACAAAGGAGAGCAATTCTCTATTCCAGCTAGAGAAATGGTTCAGACAGTTTTTAACCATGGAAGTTATCACCGCGGACAAGTGGTTATGATGATGCGGCAATTGGGAGTCTCTAAAATATCTCAAACAGATTATATTGAATGGGCTCGGGAACGAGAGAGAGGTAATGTATAGTGTGACAGGTTTATGTAGTAATATTCAAATATTATAAGTGGCTGTCTAAAAATGTATCCAAACTCTAAATGTTATTCTAAGCTTATTGAAGAATTCTTTTGGTTGTTAGATGTTTAAAACTTCGACAAGTTTGATAATTACAAATTGCTTTTTAGACAGTCACTCTTATTTTTTTAGAAGAAGTAAATAGAATTATCTCTTCGGAATTATTTTTAGTTTACCACCCGAAATCTGCTTTTAAAGCATCAATTCTTTCTAGGGCAAGGTCTTTGGTTAAGAAATCTATTTCTTCCATTCCGAAAGCTTTTTCGTAAGTACGCATTGCTTTTTTAGGCTCGCCCATTTGTTCGAAATATTCAGCTTCAAAAAAGAAACCAAGCATAGTGTCTGGATATTCTTTTTTTGCAATCTTACTTAACTCATTAAGAGACTCTAAATCTTCCTTTTTCTTTGTTCCAGCATAAATAGCCATCATGTCGTTAAGGCTAACTTGCTTTTTAAATCCGAATAGCGTCTCAATGGTATTATACTTTTCTGTTAAATATTCCACTATTGGTCCTTCATAAGCTAAGACCTCTTTTTTGTATTCTTCAATACTAATTGGTTTGTATACTTTGAATATTTTATCCAATGCCTTAGGAATTCCATACGAAGCTACTCCATAGTGATTTGCGTTTTCAAATTCATCAAAGTAATAATGTACATTATCGTTAGAAATGCCCTTCATGGTATTATTGAATACTTTAATTCTTTGCTGATTTTCTTTTTCATCATTTTCGCTAGTTGCTAAATAATAAAAGGTCATAGCTTCTATGGCTCCTAGTCTTTCAGGAGTATTTCTTTCCATGCTAGGAGCAAATGTTGGAGACAATTCTATATATGCATTAAAGAGCATATTGTTTTTAAATAAATAATAATTGCTAAAATTTGCTGTAGTTCCGTGTCCTACTATGGCTTTAAAATTGGCTAAGTTGTAGTTTTTAGCAATCATAGGGATGAGTTCCATCCCGATAAATTCAAAGAAAGAGTTTCCTTTTTTATCAGGAAAACCGTTTTCATCACTATAAAAACAATCTTCATAACGGGTATCTCTTTGATTGATTCCAACGACAATACTCTTTGGCATTTCGTCTTTATAAGCATAAAATTTTGAGTTTGCTACCACTATATCAAACAGATAATCGGCATCCAAAACAACAATTAAAGGATATGATTTTTCTGCGGAATAGTCCTCTGGAACATACAATTGGATGTCTCTTTTTTCCGCAAGTTTAAAGGATTCAATTGTGGAGGAAGTTGTTTGTGCGTTAGAAATTAAAGCACACAAAAACAGCACAATACATGTGAGTGTAGTATTTTTCATGGTAATTAGATTTGGTGGCTGAAAGATAAAAAATTATTTGTTTCTATTGTATATAGGAAGAAAAAGAAACGCTAAAGCTCCAAAAACAACGACCATCAACGTTTGGGAAGTCCACATAATCCATCCAAATGCATCTCCAGAAGCTTCAGAAACTCCGTAGATAAGTAGAATTTTACTTACAGCAATTGGGTATAATCCAATACCTCCATTGGTGGCGCTCATGGCAAAAGCTCCAGCAACAAATGAAGCTAAGATGGCATTTAATGGTAAGGAAGCTGTTTCTGGGATACTAAATTTTATTACCCAAAACATAGCTATATAAAGAACCCAAATACAAAGCGTATGAAAAATAAAAAGCCATTTATTTTTCATTTTAAAAATACTCAAAGCGCCTTCTAGCAGTTCAAAGACAAAATTCTTAACTTTCAAGAAAAATCCAGTTTTAGCCTTTCTTATCAAGAGTAAAAAAATAACTCCCACAGCAATTAAAATAACTCCAGCTATAATAAGCTTTGTGTAGTTTATATTTTTTTCAGCAAAATAGTTAGCTATAATTTCGGTTTGTAAAATAGCTGTTATTAAAACAATAGATAAGAGCATAATAACGTCTATTACACGTTCTGCAATAATAGTTCCGAAACCTTTTTGAAAAGGGACTTTCTCATAAGAGGTAAGGGTGGTGGCTCTTAACACTTCTCCAGATCTTGGAATTCCCAAATTGGCTAAATAGCCAACAAAAATAGCCATGAAATTATTTAATAAAGCAGGTTGATAACCTATGGGTTGCAGGAGTAAATTCCAGCGTAAAGCTCTAGAAAAATGACTTAAAAAGCCAAGAATTACGGAGATTATTACCCAAAAGTAATTGGCATTTTTAATAGCATTAAAGATGTTCTCGCGCTCGGTAGGAGTGGTGTTATTGTAAGAATACCAAATTAAAAAAACTCCCAACAAAAGTGGGAGTAGTTTTTTTAAAATATTTATAAGTTTTTTACGCACCTTTAGGTAAGAGAATTATCTTTTTCATTTGGGAATATAAGGGAAGGCTTAAAGTTTTTAGCTTCTTCAAAATCCATAATTCCGTAGGAGATAATAATAATAATGTCTCCCCGCTGTACTCTTCTAGCTGCAGGACCGTTTAAGGTAATTTCTCCACTATTTTTTGCGCCTTTAATGGCGTATGTTTCTAATCGTTCGCCGTTATTAACGTTTACAATTTGTACTTTCTCCCCTTCAATAATATTAGAAGCTTCCATTAATGCTTCATCAATGGTAATACTCCCAATGTAATTTAGGTCGGCTCCAGTAACCGTAACTCGGTGAATCTTAGACTTTACTACTTCAATTTGCATGGTACAAAGGTATTAATTTAGAGCAACATTATCTATCAGTCTTATATCATTTGCATAAACAGCAACAAAAAGCCTGTAGCGTTTGTTTTCTTTTTTTGTTTTAACAGGTTTTAACGTTTTTTCGTCAGCAATTTCAGCATATTCCAAAGAAAAATCTGAGTGTTTACTAAATTGCTCTTCAATCCAATTTACTGTATCTATTGCACTTTCTGTGCCAAACTTATCTTTTGCTTGCAGTAGTGTTTTATAAATAAAAGAAGCTTCTTTACGTATATCTTGAGGAAGGCGTTCATTTCTGGAGCTCATTGCGAGTCCGTTTTCCTCTCTACTTATAGGGCAACCAACTATATTTACTGGAAGCTGATTTTTAGCTGCCATTTTTCTAATAATTTGTAGTTGTTGGAAATCTTTTTCACCAAAATAAGCATTATCTGGCTGGACAATTGTAAATAATTTTCTTACAATAGTTCCTACACCGTCAAAATGTCCGCTTCTGTATTTACCTTCCATTTGATGCTCTAATCCATCAAAATCAAAAGTTTCAGAAGTAACATTATTATCGTAAATATCTTCAGCAGAAGGAGCAAAAATTATAATATTTTCGTTAAGTAACTTTAAAGTTTCTAAATCTCTGTCAAAGGTTTTGGGGTATTTTTCAAGATCCGTTTTATTGTCAAACTGTGTAGGGTTTACAAAAATACTAACCACAACAACATCGTTGTTAATAAGCGCCTTTTCAACTAGAGAAAGATGTCCTTTGTGTAAAGCGCCCATAGTAGGAACCAAGCCAAGGGTTTTATTCTCTGTTTTTTCCTGTTTTAGGAATTGAATTAATGCTTCTTTTTGATTGAAAATTTGCATTTGGTATAAAATTAATAGCGTGCAAAGCTATATAAAATTAACTAATTAGGCATATTTTTTGTATTTTTGCATCCTTTAAACCTTAGTCTAAAGAAACAAATTGATTTTATGACAGACAAAAGAGTATTATTTGTCGCTTCAGAAATGGTTCCTTACTTACCGGAAAACGAAGTGTCTTCAATGGCTTATGAAAGCCCACGAATGGTGAATGATAGAGGCGGACAAATACGAATCTTTATGCCTCGTTTTGGTAACATTAATGAGCGAAGACATCAACTCCACGAGGTTATTCGCCTATCGGGAATGAACCTTGTAGTGAATGATATGGATATGCCGCTTATTATAAAAGTAGCATCCATTCCTAAAGAAAGAATTCAAGTTTATTTTATAGATAACGAAGAGTATTTTAAGCGTAAAGCTACCTTTACAGATGAAGATGGAAACTTGTTTCCAGACAACGATGAAAGAGCAATTTTCTTTGCAAAAGGAGTAGTTGAAACTGTTAAAAAGCTTAATTGGAATCCAGATATTATCCATGTTCATGGTTGGATGGCTTCTTTATTACCATTGTATTTGAAGAAATATTATGCCGACGAACCACTTTTTGCTGAAAGTAAAATAGTTACTTCTGTATACAACAAAGGTTTTGATGGTACGTTAGACAAAGAGATGATTAATAAAGTGAAGTTTGACGGAATAGAGGAGGATAAAATAGCACCTTTAGCAGATCCAACATATAGCAACCTTTTAAAAGTGGCTGTAGATAATTCGGATGCAGTTATTGTTGCTTCAGAAGAAATTCCAGACGATCTTAAAGAGCATATTGATTCACTTTCAATTCCTGTTCAACCTCATGTTTCTATCTATGAGTTTGAAGAGGCTTACAATAAATTTTACGAAACTAAAGTTTTAAGTTAATACAGAGTACAAATGAAGATGAGTTTTAAAGGAAGGAATGTATTGCCAACACTGCTTGTAATAGGTAGTGTTATTTTTTTTACAGCTTGCGAAAGAGAGTATAATACTATAGGTGTAGATTTAATAGACAACGGAGAAATACAGGCGAGCAAGAAAACATTTGATGTTTATGCTTATAATAAAAAATTAGAGAGTGTTCGTACTAACGGACTTTCGGGATATCAGTTAGGGGCATATGCACATCCTGTTTATGGATTAGGTAAAAGTTCTTTTGCAGCTCAATTGTTGCTGCAAAGTGGCAATCCTACTTTTGGAAATAACACACAGGCTATAGAGAGTTCTTCTGCAGATAAGCAAGAGAATGAAAGGGTAACGGCGGTGTATTTAAATATTCCTTTTTTTAGTACGGCTTTGAGTGATACTACAGAGTTGGCTGAAAACGAGCCTAAACCTTATAGAGTAGATTCTATTGTTGGAAATAGAGCTGCGGAGTTTAATTTGAAAGTACAGGAGTTTACAAAATATTTGAGAGATTTAGATCCAAATAGTAATTTTCAAGATGCGCAAGAATATTTTTCAGATGAAGACGGAGCTTCTTTTGCAACTACAATTTTGTATGATGATACATATCAAATAAATGAAGAAGAAGTTGTAATTCCAGATCCAGATGCAGAAGACGATCCTGAGACGGATGAGGATGAATCCATAATTCCATTAGAAAGAATTGCTCCGGGAATTCGTGTAAAACTTGACAATCAATTTTTTCAGGAAAAAATATTAGACAACGAAGGAAGTACTGTTCTAACAAGTCAAAGTAACTTTAAAGACTTTTTGAGAGGGTTGTATATTTCTGCTGAAATGCCTAATAACGACTTAGCAATGTTGCTTAATATTCAGGCTTCATATGTTGAAATTCAATATGATTATGATGCAACGGTAGATGGAGAAGCTACTGTAGAAAGTGGTACCTATAAATTGCAGATGAGTGGAAATAAAGTTAATTATCTTACTCAAGATTCGTATCCTTCAGAAGTTTCAAATCAATTTACCGATGCTAATGCTACAAGATTATATCCTAATGGAGGAGCAGGGAGTTATATAGAATTGGATATGTTGGCTGGAGGGTCTGATGTAACAACAGTATTTCAAGAAGCTAAAGAAAAAGGATGGTTAATAAATGAAGCTAATTTGATATTTTATGTAGACGAAGGTTCGCTTTCGGAAAAAACAGATATTACGTTACCAAAGAGGCTTTATTTGTATGATTTAGGGAATGAACGCACAATAGTTGATTATACTAGAGATGTGGCAGGGAATACTGGTGTTGATTCAACTAGTTATACTGTCTATAATGGTATTTTAGATGAAGATAATGAAGTTGGGACACGATATAAGTTTAGATTGACAGAATATATGAATGATATTGTTCGTAATGATTCTACAAATGTTAAGCTAGGTTTGTCTACAACCAGTAGTATTGCAAATTCTTTAAATGTATCCGCATTTAATCAAACAGAAGAAGTAAAAATTCCCCAAGCAACTATTACCAATTTATATGGAACAATTTTATACGGAAATAATGTTCCAGATAATGAGAGTGATAAGAAACTAAAGCTCGAAATCTACTATACTGAGACAAAGGGAAATTAACTTAAATAAAAAATTATGTGTGGGATTGTAGGTTATATAGGCCCTAGAGAAGCCTATCCTATTGTAATAAAAGGATTAGAAAGATTAGAATATAGAGGTTATGACAGTGCAGGTGTGGTGCTTTATAATGATGGAGAAACCCAACTGTGTAAAACCAAAGGAAAAGTAGCCGATCTTAAAGAAAAGGCCAATTCAGAAGGAATAACAAAGGGGAAAATAGGATTAGGGCATACCCGTTGGGCAACCCATGGTGTTCCAAATGATGTAAATGCACATCCACATTATTCAAATTCTGGGAACTTAGTAATTATCCATAATGGAATTATAGAAAATTACGGTTCTATAAAAAAAGCACTTGAGAAAAGAGGGTATACTTTTCAATCGGATACGGATACTGAAGTATTGGTAAATCTTATTGAAGATATTAAACAGAATGAAAATGTAAAGCTTGGAAAAGCGGTTCAGATTGCTTTGAATCAAGTTATTGGTGCGTATGCAATTGCTGTTTTTGATAAAACGAAACCAGACGAAATAGTAACAGCAAAATTAGGAAGCCCACTTGCAATTGGGGTAGGTGAAGATGAGTTTTTTATAGCTTCAGATGCCTCTCCTTTTATTGAGTTTACTAACAATGCTATTTATTTAGAAGACGAGCAAATGGCTATTGTCCGTTTAGGTCGAGATGTTAAAATCCGACAAATAAAGGATGATAAACCTGTAGCTCCGTATGTGCATGAGCTACAACTTAGTTTGGAGCAGATTGAAAAAAATGGATTTGACCATTTTATGCTGAAAGAAATCCATGAGCAACCTGAGGCTATAAAAGATACTTACCGTGGTAGATTACGTATCAATGACGGGATTATTAAAATGGCTGGAATTGAGGATAATTTAGAGCGTATTCTAAATGCTAATAGAATTATTATTGTTGCTTGCGGGACTTCATGGCATGCTGGTTTGGTAGCAGAATATATATTTGAAGATCTTGTAAGAATTCCTGTTGAGGTAGAATATGCATCAGAATTTAGATATAGAAATCCTATAATTACTTCTAAAGATGTGGTTATTGCAATTTCTCAATCTGGAGAAACAGCAGATACTTTAGCAGCTATAAAATTGGCTAAGCAAAATGGAGCCTTTGTTTTTGGCGTATGTAATGTGGTAGGTTCTACTATTGCAAGAGAATCTCATGCAGGAGCTTATACACATGCGGGGCCAGAAATTGGAGTTGCTTCTACCAAAGCATTTACAACACAAATTACGGTTCTTACTTTAATAGCGCTAAAATTAGCGCAATCTAAAGGAGCAATTTCGAAAACAGAATTTCATAATTACCTTGCAGAAATGGAAGCTATCCCTACTAAGGTGGAGGAGAGTTTAAAAATAGACGGACATATCCAGGAAATAGCATCAGTTTTTAAAGATGTACCTAACTTTTTATATTTAGGACGTGGATATAATTTCCCAGTTGCTTTGGAAGGGGCACTAAAATTAAAGGAGATTTCTTACATTCATGCGGAAGGATATCCAGCAGCAGAGATGAAACACGGGCCTATCGCTTTAATTGATGAGCAAATGCCAGTGGTGGTTATTGCAACCAAAAAAGGACATTATGAAAAGGTTGTGAGTAATATCCAAGAAATTAAATCAAGAAAAGGTAAAATTATTGGAATCGTAACTGAAGGAGATACAGAAGTTAAATCGATGGCCGATTATGTTATTGAAGTTCCTGAAACAATTGAAGGATTAACACCTTTATTAACAACAATTCCGCTGCAATTACTTTCTTACCATATTGCAGTAATGAGAGGGTGTAATGTGGATCAACCAAGAAACTTAGCAAAATCAGTAACGGTTGAATAAATGATTATCAATTCCGTAATTTTTGTATTAAAAAATTACGGAATTGAAAAAATATGTATATTGTTCTTATCTAAAACTAATTTTATTATGATAAGAACAATTTTTTTTGCCTTTACTTTTCTATTTAGTGTATTAGGAGTTGCCCAAACTACTATTTCTGGAAAAGTTACAGACGAGCAAAATCAACCTATTCCCGGAGCGAGCATTCAAATAAGTGCTACAACTGTAGGAACTGTGACTGATTTTAACGGGGAGTTCAATTTATCAACCGATCAAAACCTTCCATTTAAGATTATAATTTCTAGTATTGGGTTTACTTCGCAAACGATTGCGTTATCTTCTGCTCAATCAATAGAGATTCAATTAAAAGAGGAAACTACTAGCTTGGGGGAAATTATTATTTCTGCATCTAGAACCCCAGAGCGTATTTTTGAATCTCCTGTTACGGTAGAGCGATTTGGTTTAAAAGAAATAAAAAATACAGCATCTGTTGATTTTTATGATGGTTTGGAAAATCTGAAAGGTGTCGATATTAATACCAATAGTTTAACATTTAAATCTATAAATACACGAGGATTTGCAGCTTTTGCTAATACTCGTTTTGTACAACTCATTGATGGGATGGATAATGCTGCGCCAGCTTTAAATTTTCCATTAGGAAATTTATTGGGGATGACAGAAATAGATGTTCAAAGCGTTGAGCTACTTCCTGGTGCTTCTTCTGCACTATATGGAGCAAATGCTTTTAACGGAATTTTATTTATGAGAAGTAAAAGCCCTTTCGATTTTGAAGGAATAAGTACGTATGCAAAATCTGGAATGACTTCTCAAAAAGCTGCAGGAGACAATGTTTTCTGGGATTTAGGAATTCGTGTTGCTAAAAAGTTCTCAGAAAAATTTGCTGCCAAAGCTAATTTCTCTTATTTAAAAGGGACAGATTGGTTTGCCGTTAGTGAAGAGAATGTGCTGAATCCTGGAACGGGACGGGAATTACCTAATTATGACGGACTTAATGTTTATGGAGATGAGGTGAGTACAAACATACGGGCAGTAGGACTAGCTCTTGCAGAAAATGGAATAATACCTGCAGCGGCAGTTAATTTATTGCCTAATGAAAGTGTGAGTAGAACAGGATATTTAGAACGCGATTTAACTAATTATGAGGCAGAAAGTGTAAAATTTGATGCGGCATTACATTACCGTCCTTTTGCAGATGATTTTGAAATTATCTATCAAGGAAAAATAGGAAAAGGAGCTACTATTTATCAAGGGGCAAACAGATATTCCTTAAAGAACTTCTTTTTACAACAACATAAAATTGAGTTTAAGAACGACAATTTTTTTGTACGGGGTTATATGACCGATGAAGATGCGGGCGATTCTTATGATATGCGATTTACGGGGATAAATGTGAACCGATATTGGAAAACAGATCAGCAATGGTTTGGAGAATATGCTGGAGCATATGTACAGTCAACTTTAGGGGGCGCTTCGAGTGAGCAAGCTCATAATATTGCAAGACAAGCTGCCGATACTGGAAGACTTATTCCAGGAACTCCAGAGTTTGAACAAGCATTTAATACAGTAACTACAAACGCTGACTTAGCAACGGGGTCTCAGTTTAGAGATGCTTCTCAATTATATCATGCAGATGCAAATTATAATTTTTCACATTTAATTGATTTCGCCGATATTCAGGTTGGGGGATCTTATAGAACCTATCGTTTAAATTCCTTCGGAACTATTTTTACAGATTATGATGGGCCAATAAGTTATAGTGAGCTTGGACTTTACACTCAAATTCAAAAACAACTTATGGACGAACGATTAAAACTTACAGGGTCGTTACGATATGATAAATCAGAGTTGTTTGAAGGACAAGTAACGCCTCGTTTTTCAGTTGGATATACGGCAGGAGCTAATAGAAATCATAATTTAAGAGCCTCTATTCAAACAGCCTTTAGAAACCCAACCACTCAAGATTTATACATAGGCTTGGATGTTGGGAGAGCTATATTGGTAGGTTCTGCTGAAAATAATTTAGATCGTTATCAAAGAACATTTAATGTGAATAACTCAGTAGCAAATGGAGGGGAAGCTACAGCTACTATAAGTGCTAGAGACGCATATGAAAATTCTTTTTTGGCAAGTTCTGTCCAAGCTGGTGCTCCAGTTGCTTCAAACGTAGGTTTAGTAAAACCAGAACAGGCTATTGCTTATGAGATTGGATATAGAGGGCAATTGGGCAAATTTGAAATTGATTTGAGCGGGTATTATACAGATTATACAGATTTTATTGCTAATCAAAACGTAATTGTTCCTTTGTACGGACAGGTGGGAGATAATTCGCAATCTTTAGCAGCGTTGGAAAGTGATGATTTTAAAGTTTTTCAGACTTATACTAATGCAAAGTCTGGAGTACAGTCTTATGGAGCTTCTATTGCAATAGCAACAAAAGTTTTTAATGGTTTTGATTTAAGCGGAAATTATACTTATGCTGATTTTGAACAAGAAGATCCAGATTTTCGAGCGGGATTTAATACGCCAAAGCATAAATTTAAAGCCTCTTTTGGCCATACAGAACTTGTGAAGAATTTTGGATTTAATTTTAGTTACCGATGGAGCGATTCTTATTTCTGGCAAGCTAGTTTTGGGGATGGAAATATCCCTTCTATTACTGTGTTAGATGCGCAATTAAACTATACTGTTCCTAGTCTAAAGTCTATTTTTAAAGTAGGGGCTGCTAATTTATCTGGAGAGGAATATTACACAGCATATGGTACAGGTTTAATAGGAACGCAGCTATATGTCTCTTGGACAATTAATAATTTTTAAGCTAATTCTAAACGATATTTTTATGAAGACCAATTATGTAAGCCTTTTGTTTTTAATGTTTTTGGGACTGTATGGGTGCAGTTCGGATGATGATGCTGGGAACGGCGGAAGTGAAATGGAGATGGAATATTCCTCTGGAACTGCAGATTTTTCAAATTATGTAGCTGTAGGGAACTCATTAACTGCAGGATATACAGATGGTGCTCTTTTTGTATCCGGACAATCAAATTCGTTGCCTAATATATTATCACAACAATTTGCACTTGTTGGAGGAGGAGAATTTCAACAACCATTAACTAACGATAATATTGGGGGACTTCTTGCGGGAGGTTTTCCATTACCAGGGATTGAAAACAGATTATACTTTAATGGTTCTGGGCCTGCTCGTTTACCTGGGAGTCCAACTACCGATATTGCACAAACCCTTTCAGGGTCATTTAATAATATGGGAGTGCCAGGAGCGTTTAGTTATCATTTATTATCTCCGGGCTATGGAAATATAGCAGGTGTAGCAGCTGGGTTGGCAAACCCTTATTTTGTTCGTTTTGCTTCAAGTCCGTCTACAACAGTAATTGCCGATGCAGTGGCTCAGAAGCCTACTTTTTTTAGTCTTTGGATAGGAAATAATGATGTATTAGGGTATGCAACTGGAGGTGGTGTTGGAATTGATCAAACTGGAAATCTTGATTATGCTACGTATGCATTAAACGATATTACCGACCCAACCATTTTTGCAGATATTTATACTGCTATTGTTTCTGAACTGTCTAAGAATGATGCTAAAGGAATAGTTGCAAATATTCCAGATGTAACGGGGATTCCTTATTTTACAACAGTTCCTTATGCTCCGTTAGATCCTACTAATCCTGATTTTGGTTCTCAAATTCCAATGTTAAATAACATTTTTGGAGCTTTAAATCAAGTTTATGAGGTGCTTGGTGCGCCCGAGCGTAAAATAGAATTTGCTACAAATGCCGCAAGTGCTGTTGTAATTAAAGATGAGGCATTAACCGATATTTCTGCTCAAATTGAAGGAGTGTTAAATGCTAGTCCGACTTTCCCTGCATTTATTTCGCAATTCGGATTACCTGCCCAGGCAGTTCCTCTTGTTGCGAATATATTAGGGCAAAGGTATGGACAGTCAAGACAAGCAAACGAAGCAGATTTAATAGTATTGCCAAGTAGTAATGTTATAGGAACTGTTAATGTAACCGCATTACAAGCTTTAATGGGAATGGGAGTCCCGCAGGAATTAGCAGGGCAATTTTCAATAGAAGGGATTACCTTGCCTTTAGAAGATAAATGGGTGTTAATACCTTCAGAACAAGCAAGTGTAAAAACAGCTACCGATGCCTATAATATGGCAATTGCTACTATTGCCCAACAAAATGACTTGGCATTAGTAGATGCAAATGCAATTATGAAAATGTTGTCACAAGGGGGTGGCGTTCCTTTTGACGAATTTATACTGAACAGTAGTTTGGTGTTTGGGGGTGCTTTTTCTTTAGATGGAGTGCATCCTACAGCTAGAGGATATGCCTATTTGGCAAATAAATTTATGGAAGCTATTGAAAAGAAATATAATGCTGTTTTACCAAGAGTACGAGCGGCAGATTATAATACGCTCTATCCAGCACAATTGCCATAAAGCAACTTAAATTACAAATTTTGTTATAAATAGAATAAGCAGGTATAATTAAATCCTTCATTGAGGGTTTTATTCCTCAGAGCCTGTTCTGAGTATATCGAAGGGTGCTACGTCGAAATGGGTTAAATTATTTTCCTTTGAATACCTCGTAGGCTTACCTCGAGGTAGTTGATTACTATTTTTTCTTTAAATAAATGAAGTTTATAAATAAAAAGTATGGGTGGTTTCTATTAATCTAGGTTGAGTTAATTGTAGCTGCTGTTAATGATGTCAAACAGTGGTGTAGTGGTAAAAGCAGGGAAATATTAAAAAATGAATATCCTCTTAAATGGAGCTGTTGACGTTTATGCAGTATTTAAAAAATAAGTCAAAAACATATTTTTTTGTGAGATGATATAACTCTCAAAAAAACAACCTGATAGCATAAGAAAAAAAAATATTTAAATTGATTAATTTTTTCAATTAAAAATATATCTTTGCACCGCGAAAAAGCATCTATATATTAAGACTTTTTTAGCAAATAATAAGCATAACATTAAACACTTAAGTAATGTCTAAAATTACAGGTAAAGTTGCACAAATTATTGGTCCGGTTGTAGACGTAGCATTTGATTCAGGTTCTGAATTACCAAATATCTACGATTCTTTGGAAATTGATAGAAAAGATGGTTCTAAATTAGTACTTGAAGTACAATCTCATATTGGAGAAGATACGGTAAGAACAATATCTATGGACTCTACAGATGGTTTGAGTAGAGGAACAGAGGTTCTTGCTACTGGAAACCCAATACAAATGCCAATCGGTGACGATGTTTACGGACGTTTGTTTAATGTAATTGGAGATGCTATTGATGGAATTGGAGATTTGCCAAAATCTGGTAAAGATGGACTTCCTATTCACAGAGAGGCACCAAAATTTGAAGATTTAACAACTTCTACTGAAGTACTTTTTACAGGTATTAAAGTAATCGACCTTATTGAGCCTTATGCAAAAGGAGGTAAAATTGGTCTTTTTGGAGGAGCTGGTGTTGGTAAAACAGTACTTATTCAGGAGTTAATTAATAATATAGCAAAAGGTCACGGTGGTTTATCAGTTTTTGCTGGTGTAGGAGAACGTACGCGTGAAGGAAATGACCTTTTAAGAGAGATGCTTGAGTCTGGTATTATTAAATACGGAGACGAATTTATGCACTCTATGGAAGAAGGTGGATGGGATCTTTCTAAAGTTGATAAAACAGCTATGAAAGGCTCAAAAGCAACTTTCGTTTTCGGACAGATGAATGAGCCACCAGGAGCACGTGCTCGTGTAGCTTTATCTGGACTTACAATTGCAGAATATTTCCGTGATGGGGCTGGAGAAGCACAAGGGAAAGACGTACTTTTCTTCGTAGATAATATCTTCCGTTTTACACAAGCTGGTTCTGAGGTATCTGCACTTCTTGGACGTATGCCATCTGCGGTAGGATACCAACCTACGTTAGCAACAGAGATGGGAGCGATGCAAGAGCGTATTACTTCAACAAAAAGAGGATCTATTACATCTGTACAGGCGGTTTACGTACCTGCGGATGATTTAACGGATCCAGCGCCAGCAACTACATTTGCTCACTTAGATGCTACAACAGTACTTTCTAGAAAAATTGCTGAGCTTGGTATTTATCCAGCGGTAGATCCATTGGATTCTACTTCTAGAATTCTTTCTGCTGAAGTATTAGGAAAAGAACATTATGCTTGTGCTCAAAATGTAAAAGAGCTTTTACAACGTTATAAAGAATTACAAGATATTATTGCAATTCTTGGTATGGAAGAGCTTTCAGAAGAAGATAAATTGGCGGTATCAAGAGCACGTCGTGTGCAACGTTTCTTATCTCAACCTTTCCACGTTGCTGAGCAGTTTACAGGTATTCCAGGAGTTTTAGTTGATATTAAAGACACTATTAAAGGATTTAATATGATTATGGATGGAGAATTAGATCACCTTCCAGAGGCTGCTTTTAACTTAAAAGGAACTATCGAGGAAGCTATCGAAGCAGGAGAGAAAATGCTTGCAGACGCATAAATTAGGAGCAGTAACAGTTGTTAGTTCTAAACTTTACAACTTATAACTAAAAAGTATGAAATTAGAAATAGTAACACCAGAGGCAACTTTATTTAGCGGAAACGTTACTTCGGTAGCTGTTCCAGGAGTTGATGGTGAGTTTCAGATGTTAGACAATCACGCACCTATAGTTTCACTTTTAGGAAAAGGAAATGTGAAAATCTACGGAGAAGTTAATATAGAAAAAGCATATGCTTCTAAGTTTTCTAAAGGAGAAAATGGAGAGACAATATTGCCTATCACTAGTGGAACTGTAGAGATGAACAACAATAAAGTTATTGTTCTAGCAGATTAAAGAATAAACATAATATATATAAGAACGCCGCAATAGTATTGTGGCGTTTTTTTATGGTGTAGTTTTAAAGACTAGACGAAATGAAAGTTATGTTATTATAAATCGATATCCTACACTACGCAGGCTTTCAATTTGAATAGATTTATCTTCTGAAAGGTATTTCCGTAACCTACTGATAAAAACATCCAGACTTCTCCCTGAAAAGAAATCAGTTTCTTCCCATAAATGGTTAAGAATATCTTCCCTTCGGATAACACAGTCTTTATTTTTGTACAGATATTCCAAGAGTTGGGCTTCTTTTTCGGTAAGATATTTTTCAGAATAAGAAGTCTTTAGTAACAAATTTTTAGGTTCAAATATAAATTTCCCTATGGAATATGTTTCCGATTTATTCTCCTTAACAAGCGGTTTTCTTTTTAGTATGTTTTGAATTCTAAGGATGAGCTCGTCAGCATCAAAAGGTTTTGTAATGTAGTCATCGGCGCCAAGTTTTAATCCTGTTAAAATGTCCTCTTTCATTTTACGAGCAGTCACAAAAAGAAAAGGCAAATCGGGATATTTAATTTGGAGCTTTTGTGCTAGCGTAAAACCATCTTCCTTTGGCATCATAACATCAAGAATGAGGATATTAAAACTTTGCTCCTTTAAAATTTCTCGAGCTTCAATCCCGTTAAAAACACGTTGTACGTCAAATTTGTTCAATTCTAGGTACTGTTTTAGTAAATCTCCTAAATCTAAATCATCTTCAACTATTAGTATTTTAATCATGGTTTAGCTGTCTTTTAATCCCTCATTTGGGGTTTAATTCCCCAGAGCCTTTCCCTGAGTTTACCGAAAGGCTTTAGGTCGAAAAAGGATTAAATTATTTTCCTTTGAATACCTCTCGGCTTGCCCAGAGCTAGTGAATTCCTAGGTGGGAATTTTTAAAATAAATGTGCTCCCCTTTTTTGGAACACTTTTTACATTAATAGTACCTTTTAAATTTTTCATTATCTGGTTACATAGATATAAACCCAGTCCTAAGCCTTTAATATCATGTTTATTTCCTTCTGATATGCGGTAAAACTTTTTAAAAATGTTTTTTTGCTCTGAAGACGGGATACCATTTCCAAAATCTGTAATTTCTATATAATAAAAATGATCTTTTACATAAGATTTTAAAATTATTTCTGTAGCATCAGGACTGTATTTTATAGCATTTTCTAGTAAGTTTTGGAGTACACTTTCCAATTGATCAATAGCTGTTTTTAGGATCAATCTGTTAGGAGATATATTAGATTTTAGACTGTGCGTATTTGAATCAAAATGAGATGTTACGTCTTTTAAGAATTTTACAATGTCTATTTCCTGCAATTCTAGCTTTTGAGGCTCCAGAGAAGTTTCCATTACTCGATCTACAATTGTTTGAATCCGAGTGTTTTGTCTAGCAAGTGTAAGAATAAGCTTTTTTGCAGATTCAGAATTTTGAAAAGCTTCTTCTTTTTGTAAAGATTTTGTAATGAGGTTAAGGGAAGTTAAAGGTGTTTTTAATTCGTGACTAATATTGTTGGCAAAATCGGTTTTCATTTCAGCAATCTTTTTTTGCTTTATGAGCGACCGATACATATAAAAAAACAATAAAACAACTGCAACTATTAGTGCAACTCCAGCAACCAGCATCCAAAGCATTTTATTCCAAATTTTTTGTTGAAAATTGGAAATATCCATATCAACAGATTGAAGATGCTTATAAGAGTATTTAATGGCTTCATTAATAGAATCCTTTTTTTGGTCTATAGAAGATTGTGCTATTCCTTTACTGATATTAAAAGATTTTCCTTCAAAATCTTCACCAAAATAAACAAGAGGATTATCGTTAGTTTTTAGCACCGTATCATAAACTCCATTAGCTTCAAAAATAATCTGAGTTAACTGTATACGAATGCTAATCTCTTTTAAAATAGGGTAATTTTTAAAGTGAGATTGTAGATAAATATGACTTATTTTTTGGATAGAATCTGCTAAAATATGTGCGCTTGCTTGAAATTGATTTGACGTAATACTATCATAAACTTTTTGAAAGCAAAGCTTTTTAAAATCTTCGAAAAACTGTTCTTCAATAGTATCAATCTCGGCAGATTCTATTACGGGAGCTATTTGCTTTTTAACATCGTTTATATATGTTTTGGAAGTTAATTGATAAGTGTTTTGAATAAGGTAGTATTGTATAGAAACCAGTCCAGCTAATGCAAGGAGGCAAAAAAAGACTAAGAGTTTTATTTTATTTCGCTGTTTCATTCATTTACAAAAATAACCAACTTAAAAAATTATAGGGAGATAATTTGGGCATTAACCCTTCATTAACCTACGGTTAACCCACATTGCCCCAATGTTTTTTCATATTTGCTTTTATAATTAAAACTTAAATATCATGAAAAAATTAGTAATTGTCTTTTTATTCTTGGTTTCATTTGTAAACCTATGGTCGCAAAGTACATCGGTTTCTACATCCGTAAGTAATAACTCTTATTTATCTATTTCAGTAAGCAACACCGATTTTGAATATAATTATACGGCTTCTTTTGATAAGGAAAATACAGAAAGTGTTAAAGAAGTTATTGAAGAGGTTTTGGGGGTAGCATTAGATAAAAATACACGTACTGCTTACTGGGAAGGAACTGGATATAGCGTGCAATTGCGTCAGGGGAGAGTTAAAATAGAAATGGAAAAAGAAGCAACCACCAAGTCATTTCAATTAAAAATAGAAGATTTAGCCGATCAGATTTCAGAAACTCTTGGTAGTGAAGAAACTCCAGAACCTCCTAAAACACCCCAGCGTAGTTAAGTTCCTTTTTTATAATTGTAACAATTGCTGTTTGAAGTTGTCTTTATAAAAACTGAACTTTTAATGAAATACCTAAACTTTATTTTTCTACTTTTTAGCTTGCATATAGTGAGCGCTCAAGAAGGAGACTCTATTTCCAGAAAAAAAATAGATGCCATTAGAATTACAGAAGCACCAAAAATAGACGGTGTTCTTGATGAGCTTATTTGGAATAGTGCTTCTGTAGCTACAAATTTTATTGAGAGAGAACCTAATAATGGCACTCCAATTCCAGATAGTCTGCATACGGAAGTTAGAATTGTGTATGACGACCTTGGAATCTATTTTGGAGCAATTATGAATGATCCTAATACTAGTGAAATAGCAAAAGAACTAACCGAAAGAGATGATATAGGAAACGACGATTTCTTTTTTATTTTACTGAATGGATACAACGATCATCAGCAGAGTTTTGAGTTTATTGTTACCGCGGCTGGTGTTCAATGGGATGCGAAACTGACAAACGGAAATGAAGATTCCTCATGGAATGGAGTTTGGTATAGTAATGTGAAAATAAATGAGGATAATTGGACAGCCGAAATATTTATTCCTTATTCTCAACTTAGATTTCCAGAGAAGGATATCCAAACCTGGGGATTAAATATGGAGCGAGAGTTTAGACGAGAGCGTAGGCGTTTTAGTTGGAATCATGTGGATAATAGTAAAGGTTCTTTTTCTATTTATGATGGAGAAATTCATAATATTAAAAATATAGATGCGCCATTAAGATTATCATTTCAGCCTTATGTTTCTTCATATATTACTTCTTTTGATGGGAAATCTGAGGTAAGTGTTAATGGAGGAATGGATTTAAAATATGGAATTACAGATGCATTTACTTTGGATATGATTTTAATTCCAGATTTTGGGCAGACTAAATTTGATGAGCGAGTGCTTAACCTTTCTGCATTTGAAGTTCAATATGAAGAGCAGCGGCAATTTTTTACAGAAGGGACAGAATTGTTTAGTAAAGGAAATCTTTTTTATTCTCGTCGAGTAGGAAGTGCACCAACTGGAGCTGTTCAAATTAATGATAACGATTCACTTTCTTTTTATCCGCAAACGGTAGATTTAATTAATGCCATGAAAATTTCGGGTCGTACAGATGGAGGTTTAGGAATTGGTTTTTTTAACGCTGTTACCGAGCGTACGTACGCCGAAATAACAAACACAAATACAAACGAAACCCGAGAGGAATTAGTTGAGCCTTTAGCAAATTATAATGTGTTTGTTTTAGACCAGCGTTTTGGGGAGAATTCTTCTATTTCTTTAGTCAATACAAACACCACCCGCGAAGGCAATTTTAGAGATGCCAATGCAACAGGACTTTATTTGGATGTTACCAATAAAAAAAATACCATAAAATATTGGGTTAGTGGAGAAGGGAGTTGGGTAATGCAAGGAGATTCTACTAAGTTTGGAACAGAAGGAAGCACAGGAATTTCTAAAATAGCTGGGAACCATAGACTTTCTGGAGAGGTTAACTTTAGGACAAAAGATTATGACATCAACGATCTTGGGTATTCTAGTACCACCAATTACATTCGCTATTACGGATATTATGGATATCGTTATTTAAAACCGAAAGGCAACTTAAATAACATGTATTTAAATTTTAATTTAAATCTAACAAGGCGTTTGGATCCAAGGTTGTATTCTGAATTTAACTTTAATTTTAATTCCAGTTTTACAACTAAAAAATTTATAAGTTTTGGAGGAGGTTTTGAAATGACTCCCTTTGGTGTTAACGATATTTACGAACCTAGAGAAGAAGGCAGGTACGTTAAGGTACCTAGTTATTATGATGGTTGGGCTTGGTTTGAAACAGATTATAGGAAGAAGTTTGCAATTGGAATTACCTATGATTGGTATGTATATAGTGAAGGTTGGAGAGATGAAAAACGAATTGATTTTTACCCGCGTTATCGCTTTTCAGATAAATGGAAATTGTTTTTAACTACCAATATTATTTTAAATAATGAAGACAGAGGCTATGTAAATAATTTGGATGGGGATATAATTTTTGGTCAAAGAGATCGAAATACAATTGAAAATGCTATTGAATCTCAATACATTTTTAATAATGTAATGGCGCTAAATTTATCTTTTAGACATTATTATTCGGATGTGAGTTATGATAAATTCTTTAGTTTGGAAGAAGATGGTAATTTAATTTTGAATCCTGATTATCTAGAAAATCATAACACTACATACAATAATTGGAATATAGATTTACGTTTCTCTTGGTGGTTTGCACCTGGGAGTCAGTTAACTTTATTGTATCGAAATGCTATAGAAAGTTATCAAGAAGAAGCGGTAAGAGACTTAAATAGAAATTTTGATAATCTTTTTAACGAGCCACAATTGCATAGTTTGTCGCTTCGAATTAGTTATTTTTTGGATTACAATCGTGCTAAAAGTTGGTTTGGAAAGAAACATTTAAAAGAAGAACACGCCTCTATCTATAACAATAGAAAATATGGAAGGCGGTTATAACGGTTTTATATTAAAAGTAGTGCTTGATAAATATGATAGTTAATTCAGTTTTTTTCGTTACTTTGGTAAGTCTTGAAAAATAATTTCTAGTATAAATGACTGAAAATAAAGAGCATCTAAAATTAACTCATGATGGTTTAAAAGGAAAACTTTTAAATTTCACTGGAAAATCGGGAGAGTATTGGGTAAGTATTATTCCTTCTTTAAACGTTTCTGGTTATGGGGATACAGAAAAAGAAGCTATCAAAGACTTAGAATACAATCTTAAGGTTCTTTGTGATGACTTATTTAAATTGTCTCAAGGTCAAAGAGATGCTGAATTAAAAAATCTGGGTTGGTCACGAAATAAATTTTTTAAACAACAATACTCTTCGGCTTATGTTGATGATAAAGGAGTATTACAGAATTTTGATTCTCCAAAACAAGTTAAAAAAACTATTTTGGAACCAGCAAATGTTTAAGGTTTGGGAAATAATAGACCAGTTAAACTTAAAGATTGGATAGAATTTTAAAAGCTCACAATTGCTCCAAAAAACGCCATAAAGGAACTTCACATGAGCATTGGAAATGCCCAAATTGTTTTCGAACAATAACATTTAGAAGTCAGTATAAGGAAATTCCAGCAATGCATCTAAAAACAAACTTAACTACATTGGGTTTTGATTTGGATTATTTATACAAGTGGATCGACGAAAATTAGTCTGCATTACAGTCAATAAAATAAAAACTCCCTAAACAGTTTAAAACTATTTAGGGAGTTTTATTATAATAAATTGGAGAAATTAATTCTCTTTTGGAGTAGTTGTATTAGGAGTAAGTTTAGCTTTTTCAGCATTACCAGCTTCTTTCTGGTTTAATAAGAGTTGTCTTATTTGCTTTGCCAATTTAAAATTTGGAGCCATTACAATAGCTTCATCTACAAGTTTTATAGAAGCGTCAATATTTTCTTTATCTTCATTATATTTTAAAAGTCCTTCTTGATATTTAAAAGCAGCTTTTAGAGGCACTTGGTAAGGAGGATTAGACTCATAGAAAGGAAGCATATCTTCATCCGTAGAATGCTCAAGACCATACTTAATATAGGTGGCAGCCTCTACAGTTTTTCCGATTTGTAAATTAAGATCAACCAAATCATAAGCAATATAGATATCTGGTTTTCTGCTGAACATAATATCAAACTGTTGAACTGCTAATTGCGGTTGATTTAAAGCTTTTAAAGACCTAGCTTTTACTTCTACCGCAAGGTTAGATGCTTTAGTGTCTTTCTCGGCACCTAACAGATTAATAGCTTGAGCATGTTGCCCAGAATTACTGTAAAAATATGCCAATGTATCTTTTCTTGCCTCATTTGGACTCAATACATTTAAATGCGTCAAAGCATTAATTACGCCTCTAACATCGCCTTGTTCTTTCATTTGCTTGTAAAATGCTTCATAATGCTGAGAAAGAGTACTGTTATTTTGAGAAAATCCAGCAAAAGATGCTAAAAAAACCAAAAGTATTATAGAATGTTTCATAGTAGAAAATTGTAGTTTAAAAATAACATGAAGCGGTTTACGTCTGCTACTTCAGTTTAACCTGCCAAATCTATTAAAATTATTCAATAAAAATATTAAATCTATGCAAAAGCATAAAAAAAAGGAGCATTGTTCTTATGGACAAACAATACTCCTTTTTAATAAACTAATCTAAACTAACTTAAAAACCTAACCTAAAATTTTTATGTGTTTTTTATAAATGAAAACTAATTCAATTTCTTTTACACTGTAAAATTACAAAGAAGTAAGCGTTCAAAATTCAGCTTTTAAGCTGTTTAACCTATATTTAACTAGAAAATACTCCATGTGTTAAGGTTTTTAAGAGCTATTAATATTCTAGGTTTGGATAGATAAAATTATATGATAAATAAGTGTTAATTAATGTAGAGGTAATGGTTTTTCCTTTGGTTTGTTTAGTGTTTTCAAACTGAGGAATCTTGATGCCTAATTTATTTGCCTGCTCAGTATAATATTCTTCTTTTGAAGGGTGTATAGGAGCGGAAGCGTTTAGAGTAATTCCCCAAACTTCTTTTTCAATAACTTTATTGATAATACCAATACAATCTTCTAAATGGATTAAATTAACTGGTGCATTTGGATTGGCAATGTTTTTTTTTCCTGAAAGGGTATTTACTGGATGCCTGTCTCCTCCATACAATCCAGAAAAACGAATTACAGTTGTTTTGAAATTTGGATTCTTTTGAAGAAGCTCTTCGGAAGCTAAAATTTGTTTTCCGCTTTCAGTTTGAGGTTTTGCAGGGGTATTTTCATCTACAATAGAATTATCATTAGCATAAACTGATGAGCTACTCACAAAAAGTACCTTTTTGACATTTGATTGTTCTATTTTTTCTGAAAGCGTTTTAATTTTTGAAATGTAATTAGCTTCAGAATTTTTGCGAATTCGAGGCGGGATATTAATAATTAATACATCTGTATCTTGAAGAAAATAACTAATATTTCCTTCTATATGATGCTTGTGTACAGCTAATAGAAATGGATTTATTTTTTGGTGGGCAATGTTTAAAATTTTATCCACAGAAGTAGTGGCTCCATTTACAGCATAGCCTTTTTCTACAAAAGATTTTGCAAGTGGAAATCCTAACCAACCACAACCAAGTACAGCAATTTTTTTCGGCATTATAGTTCTAATGTTTTTTTAATCAATATAGCATCATTTAAAACAAAAGGCATGGGGATTGCATTTTCAGGTCTGACAGGAACACTGAATAATGCATGTTCTAACAAATTATTTGAAGCTTCAAAAAAAGTTAGAACAGGTTTTTCAGTAGCATAAAATACTAAATTTATTTCAGAATAATCATTATTACTAATGTAATGTGTTAAAAGTCGGCTTCCTCGTTTTTTTAAAAAATCTTCAGAAAAAGAAATGCCATTTACATTACAGCTCAATATGTTGACATTGTTTGTAGTAATTTCTAAACGATTTACTTCTCTACGAGGTGTAACACATATTCTAACGTGTCTTTTATTGTTAATAACAGTATCTTTTTCAATGTTAATAGTAGGGGCAAGAATTTCCTTTATGGGAGCTTTGGAGGTATGTGTAAACACAGTTCCGTATTTACTGCTAAATTTTATTTTATCTTCAGAAAAAGTATTATTCTCATTAAAATATGCTGAAGTCCAAGGATCTAAAACTTTATTGTAAGTTGCCCATTGTGAGGTATTTGTATCACTATCTAAAACGTATAATAAACTAGTTGGATGTGGCATTTCTTTGGTGAAATTGGATTGGAAATGTGCAGAAGCAAATAAAAGTATAGCCAGAACAAACCCTAAATAGGCGTATGCTTTTTTGTTTTTATAAAAACCGAATACAGGAAGTAAGAGTCCAAATAAAAGCACACTTAAAACGCAGGATGCAATTAATATTTTTAGTCCTAATCCAACAGGAAACATTTGTATTAATGGCGCAAAAATCCATAAAGCGGGAATACATAATATAATTAAGAAAAGTAGCGACGGACTCTTCTTTTTTTGATTTATAAGGATAAATAAGGCTCCTAAAGCTGCAAATACAGGAATAATAAAAAAGCTAGCTCCTTTTAAATATATTGCAATCCCCGAGCAAATTACCAACCAAAAAAGGAGAGGTGTAATAAGAAGATTTGGAACAGAAATATCCTTAATTTTTGAATAGGCATAAAAGCAAATCCCAAAACTCAATGCAGTAAAACTAGCAATATATAAATGTCCATTATATGTAAATCCATGCAGAATATCTTGGTATTGTGGATATAACTCTTTTAATGCTGTCCAACTAAAATAGCCAATAAGTCCATTAATTAGCAAAGAGACAAGGAATGTTAAAAAGCCCTTAAGAATGCCTTTGCCAGAGAGTTTTCTGTTTTTAACACCTATATAAACAAGCACAATCCATATTGTAAAGGCTATTAGTAGCATTGGAAAAATCCAACTAAACGGATAGTAAACAAAATTAAATACTGGGATATCGAAATAGATGTAGTCAAGATTGGATTTTATAGAGTTTAGGTCATAATCTCCATAAAAATTTAGTAACGGAATTAGATATGAAATTTGATGTTGTAAAGTGTTTTTGTCAACGTTCTCAAAACTATCATTGGCGGTATGGTAGTCAAAATGGTCGTCTATAAAGGCAAAATTAAACCCATTAATATTAGAATCTTCTCTAAAAACAGTCAAATCGGTGTCGTTTGGAAGCATTTTATAAATGCTATAAGTTAAAGAGTTGGCAACAGGAAATTGTGGATTCGCTTCATTAAAAGATTCAATCATATTTTTATTTCCACCATTGGTTTCCATCAACATATAGCTAGGGCCGCCACTACCTCTGGCTTCAAAATTGAGGATGAGTCCAATATTGTTTTTTAGCGGACTCTCATTTACAAATAACTGAGCTCCATTTAAGCCTAATTCTTCAGCATCGGTAAATAAAACTATAATATCATTTTTTGGTTTTTTCCCAGCTTCTAAATAGGAGCGGATGCCTTCTAAGATTACTGCCACGCCAACGGCATCATCGCTTGCACCCAGAGAAGAATGAGGGTTGCTATCGTAATGAGACATTAAAACCAAGGCTTTCCCTTCTTCGGATCCGTCTATTTTAGCTACAATATTTTGCGCATAGCTCAGATTTCCCCAGTCGCCACTTGTGTATCCCTTTTGAACTTCTGTTGTTAAACCTATTTTTTGTAGTTCAGAAATAATGTATTCTTTTACTTCGGCATGCGATTTAGAACCAACGAAATGTGGTTTTTCGGCAATTTTTTTAATGTGATTTAGCGTGTTTTCCGTAGAAAAAGTTTGAGGAGAAAATTCCTTCTGTGGCATTAAATCATAAAAACGCCAAGCGGTAAGCGCTATGATAATAATAAACGATAATAGGAGCGATAGTTTTTTCAAATCTTTAGGTTCGTTAGCTTTATAAATATAGGGATAAGAATTTTATTTTTCATAATGATGAATTCAAGTTTGTTATTTTATGATTATCACGATAATTAACAATAAGATTACGAATAATTTATTTTATTCAAAGAATATTGATTATATTTATATTTCACACCAATCAAAAAAATCTGCAAGAATATGGGAATTAAAAGTTTTCAAGGAGCAAGGGAAGAACAAAAAAAGAAGTATAATGCTCCAATTTTAGTGGAAGATTATATGACTAAAAATTTAGTGCTTTTTAAACCAGATCAATCTATTTTGGAAGTAATGGAACTTTTTTTAAAACATCGGATTTCTGGAGGGCCTGTCTGTGATGAAAATGGACATTTAGTTGGGATAATATCTGAAGCAGATTGTATGAAGCAAATTTCTGAAAGTCGCTATTTTAACATGCCAATTCTCGATAAAAATGTGGAAAATTTTATGACTAGAGATGTGGAAACAATTCCACATGACATGAATATTTTTGACGCAGCTTCTCGTTTTTACAAAGGTCATCGCCGTAGATTGCCTGTTATGGATCACGGAAAATTGGTTGGGCAAATAAGTCGTAAGGATATTGTGGTGGCTGCTTTAAAATTAAACAGTCATAATTATTAGTGCTTTATTGTTCTCTGCGGACTAACATATAATAATCGTTTTCCAACGGTAAATAACCTAAATCATACAAAAAGTAATAGGTAGTGCCCTTTTTGGTAGTATAGGTGCTTGTAAAATGTTCAAAATCAAATCCTCTGTCTAATAATTTGGTTTTTGTGGTTTTTGTTTTGTTTTCTGGATTTAAAGCTTCTAATATTCTGTAATTCTTTCGAAGTCGGTTATTTATATTCCTAATAAGATTTTTACTGTCTTTATTTAAATTATTATTAAATGCATTTCTACAATAATCATTGCAAAACTTTTTATCGGCTCTGCCTATAAGTTTTTCATTACATTCAAGACAGGTTTTTTCCATTTTAATTTCACCTTTAGTTGTTAAGTAGGTGTATTGATTTGAAAGTGCTTTTAATTACAAATTCATTTATTTCAGTTTATAATCCTTTCTTACTTTGTTACATTCATTGTTTTATGTGCTGATATACCTTCATTGTAACCTTTTTTAAATTCATCCCAATCAACAATTAATATTAAAATAAACATGGCAAATGCGCCTAATAAAAATATTTTAATAACTTTTCCAGTAATTTTTACATTCATAATTTATAGGTTTAAATTTCTCTTATGAGAGATTATTATCTATAAATATACTATTTTTTCTTTATTTCGTATAAATCAGTTCTTCTATCTTTTAGAATTCTAACACTTCCATGTTCGTGTAATTCTTTTAATAAATCAATGTTTACATCAACAAGCAATGTCATTTCTGTATTTGGTGTAGCTTCTGCTTTAATTCCGTTGTTAGGAAAAGCAAAATCTGAAGGAGTTAAAACAGCTGCTTGCGCGTATTGAATATCCATATTATTTACTCTAGGGAGATTTCCAACACAACCCGCTATAGCTACATAACATTCGTTCTCAATAGCTCTAGCTTGCGCACAACTTTTTACACGGGTGTATCCGTTTTGAGTATCGGTTAAAAATGGAACAAATAAAATTTGCATGCCTTCATCTGCCATAAGTCTGCTTAACTCTGGGAACTCCACATCGTAGCAAATAATAATCCCGATTTTACCGCAATCGGTATCGAAGGTTTTAATTACATCTCCACCTTTCATTCCCCAATGAGCAACTTCATTTGGAGTGATATGTATTTTTGTATACATTTCTGAAGAACCATCACGCTTGCATAAAAAACCACAATTATACAGGTTTCCATCTATTATATTTGGCATACTTCCTGTAATAATATTGATATTATAGGAAATGGCAAACTCTTGAAATTTCTGATAAATTGGTTCCGTGTATTTTGCTAATTCTCTAATGGCATCCGCTTCATTTAAATGATTATAATCTGCCATTAAGGGAGCTGTAAATAATTCGGGGAACAAAGCAAAATCGCTTCCATATCCAGAAACAGCATCAATAAAAAATTCAGCTTGCTCGAATAAGGCATCCAAATTTTTTAGGGGTCGCATTTGCCATTGAATAAGCCCTAATCTCACAATAGATTTTTCAGAATTAATTAGCTTCGGACTTTTGTCGTAATAAATATTATTCCATTCCATCAAGACAGCATAGTCTAAGGAATGTGTGTCGCCCTCTAAATAATTTTTCATGATTTTCTTTACATGAAAATCGTTGCTTAATTGAAAGGCAAGCACTGGATCAAAAAGCTCTTTCATCCGCACTTTCTCAATATATTGCTTCGGACTAATTTCTTCTGCATATTTGCTGTAGTTTGGAATCCTTCCTGCAAACATGATCGCTTTAATATTGAGTTGCTCTGCTAGTTCCTTACGTTTATCATATAAACGACGCCCTAAGCGTAAACCTCTATATTTTGGGTGAATAAAAACATCAATTCCATACATAATATCTCCCGATGGATTGTGCGTTGAAAAAGTATAATTACCTGTTATTTCTTCATACGTATGATTGTCGTCAATATCTTTATCATCAATAATCAAGGATAAGGCACAACCAACTACTTTTTCATCTGCCAATACTACTAATTGTCCTTGTGGAAAGATTGAAAGTAATTTTTTTATTTCATGTTCTTTCCAAGGAGCATCTTCAATTCCGCTATAGGCTTCTATCATGGAAGCACGCAATTCAAGGTAGTCTTCTATTTGAAGGTTTCTTAGTTCTATTTTACTTATAGTTTCCATATATGCTTCTTTTATAAAAGTTTACAAATGATTACAAACGGTTACAACCGAAATTAAACGAAAGTAACTAAGTAAGAACCGAGTAAACTTATGACCTTAATCAATCTTTGCAATGTTGATTTGAGTCAATCGAATTTACAATTAAAAATAATATTAATCTTTTAAATTTTTCAATTATGAATACTTTAAGAAACAGTGTACAGTTAATAGGAAACTTAGGTAACGACCCTGAAATTATTAAATTAGAGAGCGGTAAAATTTTAGCAAAATTCTCCATAGCTACCAACGAAAGTTATAAAGATCACAGTGGTAATTTAGTTAAAGATACGCAATGGCACAATGTGATTGCTTGGGGAAAAACTGCTGAAATTGTTGAGAAGTACTTAACCAAAGGAAAAGAAGTAGCTATACAAGGGAAATTAAGTACCAGAAGCTATTTAGATAAAGAGGGGATAAAACGGTATACTACAGAAATAAATTGCAATGAACTTTTGTTGTTAGGGAAGGCTAATTAGGATTAAATTTTGATGAAATTAAAATTCATTTAATCGAATTCTAAAAAATAAAAAGGTGTCTTAAAAATTTTATAGTTGTCAATTTAAACTCAGACTGACTAATAAAATTTTTAAGACACCTTTTTTATACTATTAAGTAAGAGGAGTAAAGATAAACTTATGCTGCTTTTTCTTTCATTAAGTCAAAACAGGGACATTTTTTACAACGCTTGGATTCGCTTTTCTGATATTTTTCACAACATTTAGATTTTAAGCCTTTTACTTTAAGCTCCTTAATCTTCTTGTTTTTCTTCTTTTCTTTATCTTTCTTCTTTTTGCCCAACGGAAAAATGATTTAATTACCGTTGACAAATATATTTATTTAAACTTAATCTAAATAAACTTTAACACTTTTTCAGTTGAAAAAATTATTCTAGAGGTGTTGAAGCAGAGCTAGTAACAGTTAATTGTTGGATATCTCTATCAAAAAGGTAAAGACCTCCTTTATCATCTCCAATAAGGTTAATTTTATCTAAGATTGTTCTTGCCATTGCTTCTTCTTCAATTTGTTCGGCAACATACCATTGTAAAAAGTTATGGGTAGCATAATCTTTTTCTTCCAAAGTTATATGTACAAGGTTATTAATGCTTTCTGATACGAATACTTCGTGTTCAAAAAGTTTCTCGAACATTCCTTTAAAGCTTTCAAAAGTAACATTTGGCTCTTTTAAAGCAGAAATTTTTGCATGTCCGCCACGTTCATTTATAAACTTAACTAATTTAAGCATATGTTCGCGTTCTTCATCAGATTGGTCATACATAAATTGAGCAACTCCTTCAAGTCCTTTTACTTCTGCCCAACAAGCCATAGCAAGGTATATTTGAGAAGATTCAGCCTCTACTCTTATCTGTTTATTTAATGCGTCTTCTATATTCTTCTTTAACATGGTTTCTTTGTTTTTGATAAAAATAACGAAATAAAAAATTAGATTTAAGAAAACCGAAGGTCTTCTTGACAATTTAAAAATAGTCTATCTAAAAGTAAGAGGGGGGTAATAGGAAGTGTTTAAAATTGCATAACCACCCCAAATTGACCAGCACCGATGCGTAGATCCCAACTAACTTTTTTTCTTTTATCGTTATATTTTTGTTCGTATTTACTATCTAAAAATCTATCAATAGCTTCTACGGTTGCAATACTTATTGCTACTCCAACAACAACATCTGTAAGCCAATGGGCGTCTGCCCATAACCTTGACACGCCAGGAACTAATCCTAAAGTATAGATACCGCCTTTTATCCAAGGGTTTTTAAATTGTTTTGCTATGGCATAGGCGTTGGTGAAAGCTAAAATAGTATGTCCAGAAGGAAATGAATGATAATCTTTATTACTTGTAAACGGATAGAATGAGTTCTTATTATCGCCACTTCTAGGTCTTGCTCTCCCAAAAGCATATTTACTCATTTGCTGTAACAATCCAGCCGCCGATGCCGAGGAAATTAAAAGCACTCCTGTTCTTCTAAGTTTTTCGTTTTTTAATCCAAGTCCTGTTAAATATACCGCAGCCGTAAGCATATAGTTGTTTTGCGGACTTCCGTAATACCAGCCATAATCTTTTATAAATTCAGGAACGTCATCACTTTGCTCAACAAAATAGTCGTTGGTTTGTTCGTCAAAAACATATAGAAATGAGGTGGTGGCTGCAACTCCTCCAAATTGTATCCATTGTTTTTTCTGCCAATGAAAAGGGCGACTGTAGGAATATAAAATTCCTTTAAACATGTTTCCTGTATCGTATTTTAACATTTGCCACCGAGTAGCATCTTTATCCAGAAAATTTACATTTTGCGATTGAACTGAATAAGAATTCAGTATAAAAAAAAGTAATACAGCATAGCAAAACCCTGAAACTACTTTTTTAAAATAACGATTGACAAACATTTTACAAAATTTTCATTAATTTATAACTAATAATACTGCTACTCGATAATCGAGGTTTAAATCCCTCATTGAGAGCTTTATTTCCCAGAGCACCTCCTGCTTTGCATCGAGGTAATTACTTGAAATAACACTTTGTCGGTTTTTTTAGTATTTCTTACTATTGTTTTATAAACTACTTCCAATGGAAGTTATTATTCTAATTTATTAAGATACAGATTATTTACTTAAAAATTCATTGCAAGCTGAATTCGCTTACGAGGGATATCAATTTCTATCACTTTTACTTTTACATGCTGTTGAAGACTTACCACTTCATTTACATCAGTAATATAACCATCGGTTAATTTTGAGATATGTACTAAGCCACTTTCTTTAATTCCGATATCTACAAAACACCCAAAATTGGTAATATTATTTACAATTCCAGGGAGTATTTGCCCTTCTCGTAAATCGTTTATGGTTTTAATTGTAGGGTCGAATTCAAATATTTTCGCCTTTTCTCTAGGGTCTATACCTGGTTTTTCTAATTCTTTTACAATATCCGTAAGTGTTGGTAAACCAATATTTTCGGTACAATATTTTTTAAGCTGAATAGTTTTTATAAGTTCTTTATTTCCAACTAACTCTTGAATATTAACTTTTAAATCGGCAGCCATTTTTTTTACTACGGAATAACTTTCAGGATGTACGGCAGAATCATCTAACGGATTTTTAGCATTCTTGATTCTTAGAAACCCTGCACTTTGCTCAAAGGCTTTATTCCCTAGTCTAGTTACATTTTTAATCTCTTCTCTTGAAGTGAAAGCCCCGTTTTCATCTCTATAAATCACTATGTTTTCGGCTAGTTTTTCTCCAATACCAGAAACATAACTTAATAGCGAAGGACTTGCAGTATTAATATTTACGCCTACTTTATTTACGCAACTTTCTACAACGCGGTCCAACGCTTCTTTTAGTTTAGTTTGGTCTACATCGTGTTGATATTGCCCAACTCCAATAGACTTTGCTTCAATTTTTACTAATTCTGCGAGAGGGTCAGAAAGTCTTCTTCCTATAGAAACTGCACCTCTTACTGTTACATCGTAATTTGGGAATTCTTCTCGGGCTATTTTAGAAGCCGAATATATAGAAGCTCCAGCTTCACTAACAACAAAAACCTGAACATCAGTTTCAAATCGGATGCGCTTAATTAATGTTTCTGTTTCTCGAGATGCCGTTCCGTTTCCAATGGCAATGGCTTCAATTTTATATGCATTTACAAGCGTGCTTATTTTTTTTATTGCTTGTGTGGCTTCTTTTCTCGGCTCGTGAGGATATATTGTTTCGTTATGTACTAAACCGCCTTGCTTGTCTAAACACACTATTTTGCAGCCGGTTCTAAAGCCAGGATCAATAGCTAAAATAGTTTTTTCTCCTAATGGCGGACTCAAAAGCAACTGATTCAAGTTTTTTGCGAAAACAGCTATTGCAGTAGTATCTGCTTTTTCTTTTGCATTGGATAGCGCTTCGTTAGCTAATGCAGGGGCTAATAATCTTTTAAACGCATCTTTAATAGCAAGTTCTATTTGAGTAGCACAGTGGTTATCAGATTTAATAATTCTATTTTCAATATAATCCAACGCTCTGTCTTGGTCTATGGAAATTTTAAGTTTTATAAAACCTTCATTTTCTGCTCTTAAAATAGCTAAAAGTCTATGAGATGGGCAGCGTTTTAGAGGTTCATTCCAATCAAAGTAATCTCTATATTTTTGAGCATTTTCTTCTTCAGCCTTTGCTTTAATAACTTTTGTAGTAATTTCTGAATAACGGTCATATTGATTACGAAGGGAGTTTCTAATATCGATGCGTTCGTTAATCCATTCAGCAATAATATGTCTGGCGCCTTCCAGTGCATTTTCTTCCGAAGAAATATTTTTATTTAAGTATTTGGAAGCTAGAAAATCGAGGTCGTTAGCGTTTTGTGCCATGATTATTTTAGCAAGAGGCTCCAAACCATTTTCTCTAGCAGTGTCTGCCTTTGTTTTTCTCGATTTTTTATAAGGAAGGTATAAATCTTCTAACGCAATTAGCGTATCTGTATTCTCTATTTTTTGTTTTAATTCATCAGAAAGTACTGCCTGCTCTTCCAACGATTTTAAAATACTCTCTTTTCGTTTTTGTAAGGCTTCAAAGTCTTTTTTAAGCGTAACAATATCTCCAACTTGTACTTCATCTAAATTTCCAGTTGCTTCTTTTCTATAGCGTGATATAAAAGGAATTGTACAGTCTTGATTAATAAGATGTATAGTACTTTCTATACTTTTGTTGGAGATAGAAGTTTTACTGGCTATATAATGAATGAGTGATTGCATAGTGGTTAATTTCTTGGAGAATTTAGTGCCTCAAAGTAGGCGCTGAGGTTCTCTATTTTAAAACCCCAAAGGCTTTTTAAACTTTTGGGGTTTTAAATCCCTTATTGAGGGTTTTATTCCCCAAAGCCTTTTCTGAGTTTACCGAAGGACTCTACGTCGAAATGGATTAAATATATTAGATTATTTTTTTAATTGATGGTTTTCCCGTTTGGAATATTGGCTTCATCTGGATTTAAAAAGACTAATTTCCCATCTTTGTTTTCGGTCATTAAAATCATGCCTTCACTTTCTACACCTCTTAATTTTCGAGGAGCTAAATTTACCAAAACACTAACTTGTTTTCCTACAATTTCTTCAGGAGTAAAGCTTTTTGCAATGCCCGAAACAATGGTTCTAACATCTAATCCAGTATCAACTTTAAGTACCAAAAGTTTGTCTGCTTTTGGCATTTTTTCAGCTTCTAAAATAGTACCCACACGAATATCTAATTTCGAAAAATCGTCAAAAGTGATGGTGTCTTTTTGAGGCTCTACCGTTGCATTTTCTTCTGCAATGCTTGCCTGATTTGCTTTTTTAGTAGCTTCTAATCTGTCTAATTGTTTCTGAATTTCTTCGTCTTCTACTTTTGTAAATAGTAAAGAAGCTTTTTCAACAGTATGTTCGGCAGGAAGAAGC